>ENA-UOXR01000009-UOXR01000009.1-bioreactor-metagenome-genome-assembly--contig:-NODE-9-length-273002-cov-60.520328_pt1 | contig 273002 bp, 208 predicted proteins | sample MGYA00238164_ERZ764825 | MGnify/ENA primary metagenome ERZ764825 (study PRJEB28920, sample SAMN05720171) | bioreactor metagenome | isolation source: Anaerobic biogas reactor | place: USA:Washington... | reverse complement strand
CAGGGCGCTCCGTGGTGGAAAACGGGCCTTGCCGCGAAATTCGCACAGACACGATTTCCCACAAGCCCGCGTTTTGCCTTGACTTGCCGTGCGAAACGACTATAATGATTTCTGGTCGGCTGCGTCCCCAACATCGAGTGAGGCGCTTCGTCGTAGACCGGGCTGTGTCGTGGTGGCTGGGGGACAGATGAGTCTCTGCTTGCTCTGGAAGACACCGCATGGACACCAAGTTCAACGTGTTTGAAGTCCTGCAAATCGCCGAGCAGATCGAGAACAAGGGGGCCCGATTCTATCTCAAGACCGCCCAGCTCTTCAGCGACCCGGAGATTCGAGACATTCACTACCGGCTGGCCAACTGGAAGGCCAAGCACGTCAAGATTTGGGCCCGGATGCGGAAACGCTTCTCTGAGAAAACCGGGGAGTTCGGGACGTTCGATCCGGACAACTACGTGCTGAGCAATCCCGAGGTGATGGCGGGACTGACGTGGTTCGGCACGAAACAGGATGAGCCGGGCCGGCTGACCGGCAAGGAGACCAAACAGCAGATTCTCCGCGATGCCGTCCGCCGCGCCAACGAGGTCATCATCTTCTATCAGGGCCTGAAGGACTTCGCCCGCGATCCGGCAACGGAAGAAGTCATCGACAGGATCCTCCGCGAGCAGACACGCCAGATTCGCCTTCTCAACGAAGAGCTCGCGAAGGCCTGACCGCAACGCCGCTCGTCATCACCAGATCATCGAGGACCGCTCACGAGGCACTCGGCATCTCGGCCGGACTGAGGTCTCCCGCCAGGAGCTTGCCGATGGGCCTGAGCGTATCGTACTGCATCAGGAAGATTCGCAGCGCCGCCGTGATGGGCGCCGCCAGAAACATGCCCACGATCCCCCAGAGAAGTCCCCAGAACGACAACGCCAGCACAACGGTCACCGGATGCAGATTCAGGCCCTCTCCCTGCAGTTTCGGCTCGATCATGTTCCCCAGGAGATTCTGGATGGCTCCTGGAATGGCCACGACCAGAACGATGAGCCAGGGGGAGGATTGGAACTGGACCACCGCGATGGGTATGGGCAGGAGAGTGGCGATGATCGATCCGATCGAGGGGATGAAGTTGAGCAGGAAGGCCAGGATGCCGAAGGCCCCGGCCAGTTCCAGACCGATAAGGGTCAGAGTCGCCCAGACCAGCAGGCCGGTGATCGCGGAGACGACCAACTTGATACCCACATAGCGTCGGATCTTCTGCACCACCTCGGAATAGACGGGGGAATGATGGCTGTAAGGATCGCGGCCCATCAGCAGGAAGATCACGAAGATGATGACGAAGAACATGCTGGAGATCAGACCGAGGATCGTTCCAAACGCGTTCGTTACGATATTGAAGATGTAGTTCCTCATATCCACGACGATCCGCTTGGTGTCGATGCGCAGTCCCTTGCTGGCCAGACCGCCCGGAGGGATGACCTGATTGGGATCGATCAGTCCGTTGGCATCGGTCACGAAGTCGTCCGTCTGGGGTCGCATCCCCAGAGTCGCCTGCTCGCCGGCGTCCTGTACAATGGGAAACAGTACCAGCGGCTCCGGTTCCGGTGGGGCCGGCGCCGGCAACGGCGCTCCCACATTGTTCGGCGCCGCCGGCGGTTGTCGCTCCTCCTCGTGATAGAGGTACTCGATCGGTTTGAGGATCTTGTCAGCCATGTAGGCGAAGCTGGCGCTGTACTCGTTGGCCGTCGAGACGATGATCGTCGTCGCCTGGGCGATCAGGAGAAACACCAGCACGATCACCGCCATCACGACGAGCAACGTCACCAGAATCGCGATGGCCCGGGGCAGGTGGAGCCGCTTGACCTGAAAATCCTCGACGGGGCTGACCAGCGCGACGATGAACAGCGCGACGACAAAGGGAACCATCACCGCACGAGTGTAGACCAGCGCCGCTGCCAGCGCCACCGCCGCCAGGACCACCAGGGACGCTGTTGTCAGCCACGTTTGTTCCTGTCGCTCACGCAGCATAGATTCCTCAAAGCAATCGTCTTTGTGCCGCTGGGCTTGCGGTCATACGCCCTATCGGCAACGCACGAACCGATCCCTGTCGATCTGAAAATCAGGCAGATGCCTGGTCAGATCCTCCAGGAACCGCAACCCATCGGTCCAATAGCCGGCCGTGGGTTTCAGATCGGAACTCATCGACACAAAATAGGCGTTCATGCACTCCATCAGCAGCTCCCGGACGTACTTGCTGACCATCGACGCCAGCGACACCGGCAGGCGCCGCTCGTCGGCGCCGACCTCGAAGCTCAGATGCATGCTCCGGGAACCGCCGCGCAGCACGTAGGCGCTTCGCCGCTCGTTCTCCTCGACGATCTGTAGTTCCATCGACTCGAAGCTGCGCAGCAGATGCTCCCGATAGTGGACGCGTCCCCCCTGCCTGTCAATCAAAATGTGGATGTTCTGGTCGGCGAAACGCTTCATCAGGTCCTGCAACAATCGCGTGGTGGTGAAAAAGAGAACGTGAGACTTGTTCTTCATCCGCTCGATCAGCGTATTGTAGTAGGCGACGTCGACGCAGTAGGTCGACAGGCCCACGAGAGTCGCGCGGGCCGCGGTCATGTCGTCTGCGAACACGCCCGACGCGATGCGCAGTTCGGGTCGATCCGACGGCAGAAGCCGGGATTCGGCCCCGCGATACCACGGGTACTCCATCACACGCCGCTGGCATTCCGGACACACGAGTTTCAGAAGATCACTCAGACTCGCGGGGGCCTGTCCCAGGCTTCGGATCGCGGCAAGAACCGTTCGCTCCAGATGCCCCAATCCCTCGTCACGGTTGTAGGCCTTCTTGCTGTCGGCGATCAGCAGCCGGGCGCGAAGCTGCTTGCGGGTCTTGCCGACGCTCCTGCGGAGAACCTGCCAGAGGTCCGCTTCGATGTGCTCGGGCGCCACCGCGAACGCACACGACGAGACCACCAGCGGCCCAAGCAGAGGCCCGAACCCGGCCTCATCGATCCCCGCCAGAATAGTCATGCGCGTGCCCTCGTCACAATCGATCGCCCCCGGCGCTCGCCCTCGCACACGCCGGCTCTCGTGCGCAGCGGCTCCGGATCGCGGTTCATAGCAGAAATCGCTTGCCCTGTCAATGTCGCTGTCCGGCCCACACAGGCGGACGGATCGCCGTTGCCCGCTTGTGGCCGGTCTGCTACACTGGCCGGCCAGACAAACTGACCTGCAAGGAGTGGCCTATGGTTATCGTGCACGTTCACGTCCACGTGAAGACCGATTGCGTCGAGGCGTTTGGCGCTGCGAGCCTGGAGAACGCCCGCAACAGTGTCAAGGAGCCGGGGGTCGCGCGATTCGACGTCGTCCAGCAGACCGATGATCCGACGCGCTTTGTCCTCGTGGAGGTCTACCGGACGCCGGACGACCCCGCCAGGCACAAGGAGACCGCCCACTACCTGAAGTGGCGAGACACTGTCGCGGACATGATGGCGGAGCCTCGGACCGGGATCAAGTACAGCAATGTCTTTCCGGACGAGCGCGGCTGGGACTCGGCCAACGCCTGACTGGACAACCGATATGAGATTCGAATTCGCCACCGCCAACAGAATCCTTTTCGGCCCCGGCGTCGCAGCCGATCTGCCTCGGATCGTTTCATCTTTGGGCCGCCGGCCTTTCGTCCTGACGGGCGGCACACCCGAGCGTCATGAGGGTATCCTGAACCCACTTGCCCGAGCCGGCCTGAAACCGGCGACCTTCGGCGTTGCGGGCGAACCGACGACCGAGACCGCTTCTGCGGCGGTCGCGGCCGCGCGACGGGCACAGGCCGACGTCGTTATCGGGATCGGCGGAGGCAGCGCGATCGACACGGGCAAGGTCGTCGCCGCCATGCTCACCAACGAGGGGACCATCGAGGACTACCTGGAGGTGGTCGGCCTGGGAGAGGCTCTACGGAACCACTCGGCCCCGTATGTCGCCGTCCCGACCACCGCAGGCACCGGCGCTGAGGTCACCCGCAACGCGGTGCTCCTGGTCGCGCAGCATCGGGTCAAGGTCAGCATGAGAAGCCCATTCCTGCTGCCGCACGTGGCGCTGGTCGACCCGGCGCTGACGCACTCGATGCCTCCGGAACTGACGGCGGGAACGGGCCTGGATGCGCTGACCCAACTGGTCGAGGCCTTTGTCTCAAAAAAGGCCAACCCCGTGACGGATGGGATCTGCCGCGAAGGGCTCAGGCGTGCCGCCCGTTCCCTGCGCCGCGCGTTCGAAGACGGCAGCGATGCAGTCGCTCGCGAAGACATGGCGCTGGCCGGGCTGTTCAGCGGACTGGCCCTGGCCAACGCCGCCCTGGGAGCCGTGCATGGCTTCGCCGGCCCGCTGGGAGGCATGATCGAGGCGCCTCACGGGGTCATCTGCGGCAGGCTCCTGCCCCACGTCATCGCCGCCAACGTGCAGGCCCTGCGAGACCGGGCCCCTGGCTCGCCCGCCCTGGCCCGATTTGACGAGATCGCGCAAATCGTCACGGGCAACGAGTCGGCGCGTGCGTCGGACGGCGTCGCATGGGTGGAAGACCTCTGCAATGCCCTGGCCCTGCCCGGCCTGCGGCGCTATGGCCTGGCCGAGGCGGACTTCCCGGCGGCTGTCGCCCAAGCCCGAAAGGCCAGCAGCATGAAGGGCAACCCCACCGAGTTGCAGGACGATGAGCTGACCGCCATCCTGGCCGCCGCGACGGACTGACGGCCTCAGTACTTGCCTGCCTGGGGCTCCGGGCGGCCCACGTCCTCGAACGGGACCTCGATTTGCTTGTTCCCCACGAACACGACCAGCGTCTTGCGGTTGCGATGTATGCGATCGACGACGCCCTCGCGCCTGAAGGGCAGGACGAAGACGCTGTCGCCCCGCCTGAGCGTTTCAATGAACTGGGCCTGCCGAACGGCCAGCGGCGTTTCCGCCGCCCGTTCCGCGACACGCGCAGCCAGTTCGGACGCCTTGGCGCCCCAGACCTGCGGGGCATTCTGCATCTCGGCCGTGAAACGGTCGACGAGATCGCGGACAGCCCGCATCGAGCGCTCGATCTCATGATCCGCCTGCTGCCGAAGGCGTCGCTCCTGCTCGCGAACACGGTTCAGCCTCTCTCGCACGCGTTTGCGGGCCTCATGGGTCTCGTCGAGCACGCCCTGGGCCTCGGCCCGCTTGCGTTCGGCATCCTCGCGGGTCGCCTGGACCTGGTTGATCAGCTCGGAGGTCCCATCGGATTCCTGATCGAGCTGTGTCTCCGCCTGTTCGAGCACCGCTTTGGGCATTCCCAATCGCTTGGCGATGACCAGCGCGTTGCTGCTGCCCGGCGTGCCGATCAACAGGTGGTACGTCGGCCGCAGCGTCTCGCTGTCGAACTGGACTGAAGCGTTCTCGGCGCGGGGCGTCGTATAGGCATAGGTCTTGAGCTGGCCCAGGTGCGAGGTCGCCACGACCTTGCCCCCTTTCTTCATCAGGCCGTCCAGCACGCTCGTCGCCAGGACTGCCCCTTCGATCGGATCGGTTCCGGCGCCGAGTTCGTCCAGCAGCACGAGCGTACCCTCATTGGTCCCGGTGAGGATCTTGACGACCTGGCGCATGTGGGCGGAGAAGGTGCTCAGGCTCTGCTGGATGCTCTGCTCGTCGCCAATGTCAGCGTAGACCTGTCGGAAGACCGACAAGCTCGACCCGGCGCGGGCCGGAATGTGCATCCCGCTCTGCGCCATCAGGGCCAGCAGGCCGATGGTCTTGAGCACGACGGTCTTGCCGCCGGTGTTCGGGCCGGTGACCAGCAGCAGATCGAAGTCGTCGCCCAGGCGGACGTCGATCGGCACGACTTCGTCGGTCAGCTCCCTGACGTCGCATCCCTTCTGCCGGGCGGCCCATTGAAGCAACAGCGGGTGGCGGGCCTGACGCAGGTGCAACGCACCGTCCGAGCGGATCTCGGGCGCTGTCATGGCGTACGCGACGCTGAAGCGCGCCTTGGCATAGGTCAGGTCCACAAGGGCCAGCATCCGAACGCTGTCCAGAATCGCCTCCTGCTGATCCAGGACCAGCTTGGTCAGGTGCCAGAGGATGCGACCGACTTCTTTCTTCTCCTCGAAGAGGGCATCCTCCAGTTCGTTGCTCATCTCGACCAGCTCATCCGGCTCGACATACAACGTCGCTCCGGTGTTGGAGCGGTCGAGCACAGTACCTCGCAGGGCGTGGCGGTAGTTGGCCTTGACCGCAACGACGGGGCGGCCGTGCCGCATGAGGAACTTGTCGTTCTCGAGAGCCCTTCGCAATTGGGCCGATGCAACGATTTCAGCGAATCTCTGGTGGATCTTCTCGCTCAGCAGTCCGATGGTCCGTCGGATTTCCTTGAGTTTCTCCGAAGCGCTGTCGCGGACACGTTTGTCGCCGCCCACGCATCGGCCGATCTCATCGACCAGTGCCGTGAATTCACCGAGTCTCTCGCCCATCGCGCACAGGTGCCGGCTCTCGGACGGCTCCAGATTCATCAGGAAGACCCTGAGCCTGCCGCTGGCTGCGAGCGTGTCGGCGATCTCCAGAAGCTGCTCCGGCTCGAAGACGGTCTCCTTCTTGCCGAACTGCTTGAGAACCGCCCGGATATCGCGCAGCCCCGCCATGGGAACCCGCTCGCCTCGATCCAGGACGGCGCGAAGCTCGGTGGTCTCGGCCATCCGCATCCGCGCCCATCGCAAGTCCACAGACGGATACAGGCTCGCGGCGGCGTCGCGGCCCAGGTCGCTGGCCGCGAACGAGCCCAAGGTAACCCGCACGGCGTTAAACTCCAGGACGCCGAGGCTGTGTTCATCGATCTGTTTGCGAGCCATTCCTGCCCGATTCTCCCCGCTACGCCACGCCGAGCTTGTCACGCAAGACGTGGAGGTTGACGACGTCCTCTCGATTGTACTCCAACAGCGTCCTCAGGGCTCGCGCATTGGCGTTGTTGACGTAGTCCCACCAGAGTCGCACCGCCATGAAACCGTCCACATCCGTCAGCCGTCGGTGGATGCCCAGCCGCGTCTCCACCACCTTGAGCCCCCCTTTGAGATTCTGACGCCAGCAGGCGTACATCAGATCGGTGTGCCGAAGACAGGCCTTGAGGTCCAGGCCCAGCTTGCGTTTGATGAACGGCAGATCGAAGCGGCTTCCGTTGTAGGTGTAGACTTCGTCGGCCCCTTGCAGCAGTGAGAGCACGCCTTGCGCGACGATGCGCTCGCCGACAAGCTGCCCGACTCGACATCGCGCACCTCTGAACTTCGCCACGCCGACTACGGTTAGATCGCAGTTGTCCCAGCTCAGGCCCGTGGTTTCGATGTCCAGGTAGGCGTAGCACTTCAGGCCCGTGCGGGCGGTTTCAAGAGGCCGGCTTCGTCCTGCCGGACAAGATATCGACGTATTCGTCACAGAACTCCTTCCTGTCACATTTCGCACAATGATCCCCCCGCCAGATCCGGTCGAACTGCTCCATCACCTGTTCGACGATGCCGGCGTCCGTGGTTGCGATGCCCGATTCGAAATTCCGTCGTCTCGGACTCTTGGCGCCGAGACCGGCGCCGGTGAGGTTGGCGCTGCCTGTGTAGGCGAACTGCCCGTCGACAACGGCGCATTTGAGATGGACCCTCGGGCAGAGCATTCGTTCCAGCCCGCCGATCAGATTGGGATAGCGGTCGAAATCCCTGCGAAAACGGGGTCCCGGCTCCTTGGCGTGCAGCAGGCGAATCTCGACGTTCCGCGAGATCAGGTCCGAAAGCACCTCCAGGAAGGGCGCCATTCGCCCGCACTTGTCGACATACAAGTCCTTCAGGTCGGCGGTAGCGAGCCAGAGCTGGTGCCTGGCTCCGATAACAGCCGTACATATCACTTGCTCGTAAATCTGTCTATCTGTGATGAATTTGAGCATCGCCTCTGTGTCCACTGGATCCACAGGGAAGTCAACAGCGCGGAGAGTCTAACCGTTCCGGTGTCGATTGACAACCTTCGCCTGCCATATGCGGACCCTGCAGCAGAGACATCGACCCATCGGCAAGAAAAACTGCCGCTGCGCAGGATTTGGATTTTGTGAAAGTTGTCGCATACTTTATTCAGGAGACCGTGCAACGCTGGAACTTCTGGCCTGACATAGTGCTGAAGAGAGCGGAGGCGGTTGACGCAGATGAAGGGAGCACACCATGGCCGTCGTGCAAGTGTCTGAGCAGATTCTCCTGATTGTTCTGTCTCGGGAATCCCGCTGTGGCAACGAACTGGACATCGCCGCAGGTATGGCTGACACAAAGCCAGGCCGGCACGTCATCGTCGACTTCTCGGCGACCCAGGTTCTGACGTCCGGGATGCTCTCCCAACTACTGGTCCTGGAGAGACAACTCGGCGCCGTCGAGAAGGATCTCATTCTCTGCTCTGTTCCCCCCAGTATCATGAGGGTGTTCAAGTGCGTGGGATTGCAGAGCCTGTTTCGGTTTGCCGCCGACCGAACGGCTGCGCTGGAATCTCTCGGAGCGGCGTGGGCCAACGCTGCGAGACCTCGCGTGTAGATGGCGTCATCTCGACAGCCATTTCTGCATGATCTCGTCGAGCGAGTCCGGAAGAATCCCCAGCATCCACGCCAGGTCGACTACGGTGAAGCGCTTGCGAATCTCATGCATGTGCAGGGCTGCCTCTCGGAGTTGCTCCTTCGAACAGCCGATGGCCTCCGGCGACGTAGCGCCTCCGGCTCGCTGGAGCCAGTCGCGAACGGTCTGCGGCGAACGCGGCAGGCCGGCCAGATGGTTTCGGAGCCGATTCCAGCCGTCCTGCTGCATCAGGTATCGCTGAACCGCCTCCAGACTGTCCTTTTTGGCTTCATATTGCCGGGCGACTGCCTCGACGACCGGGCCGGTACCCCAGAAACGCGCGTCGATCGCGGGCGGCAAGGGGCGCAGCGTGGGCGCCTCTATGCGGAGAATCTCCTCGTATAGCGCTGCGGACAGAAGTGTGCCGACGCCAACCTGCCGCCCATGCAGATCATGCTCGTGACCTCGGGCCATGGCAATCATATCCAGGGTGTGGCTGAGCAGATGCTCACCCCCGCTGGCGGGGACGCTGGTCCCCATGAGTGTCATCGCCACACCGCTCCAGAACAACGCCGCGAAGAGCCCTCCCACAGCCGATGCATCGCGTTCGCGAATGCCTTCGGGCCGCGTCAAGTACAGTGGCTCTAGATCACCTGCAATGCTCGCGCAGAAATCGCAATGGTATTCACCGAGCAGCAGGCGATTCATCCACCAGTCGCTATTGCTCTGATGCTTGGCTATCGTGTCGCCGAACCCGGCGGAGATCATCTCCTGTGGGGCGCCCGCGATGACGTCCGGCTCGGCGATCACCGCCACGGGCGGTCGGGCTTCGATCAGGATCTTGACCCCACCAACCGTGGGCGCGACGTTGGCCGCCGCGTATCCGTTCATAGACGCCGCCGTTGCGACAACGACATAGGGGATTCCCAACTCGAACGAGGTCCACTTGCACAGATCGTTCACCACGCCGCTGCCAACGCCAACGACGATCCCCGGCCCGGTCCCGCGCAGCCGGGCGAGCAGCATGCCAAAAGTCGCATCGTCACAGATCGGCGTGCCGTGCTCACCGTCGGCGACAATCACCTCGACCGCATCGAATTGCGCTCGCTCGAGCGCCGCAAAAGCCCGCCGACCACAGACCTCCCACGTCCGGGCATCCGCTACGACAGCGACGCGCAGCGAAGACGCGAGGTCTGTGCAGTCGCGCACGATTCCGGGCAACTGCTCCACGCCTGTGCTATCGTAGACGAATTTGCGCACCGGGAGGCGGTGCGTTCTCCCACACCGGCACTCAAATGCCGTGCCCAGCAACTGCGACAACTTCACTTCGATCCACTCCAATCAGGAAAACTCAGGCAGCCTTTGCCCGGACAAAACCCGGGAGCCGGCGCCACCCGTCGGCAGCAACCGTCACAGACGGCCGCTCCGAGAGATGGAAATCAGCAACCAGATGCCGATGACTGCGGCAATGACATAGCCGGCGATGCCCATCGTCTGCAACCGAAACAGGCCCAGCACCGTGCCCTGCTGGGCCACGAGCATGCTCGATGCCACGAGCAGTGCGGCGGTAATCAGTGCGAAGCTCATCCGATTCGAGCTCCTGTCCACGGTCTTGGCCAGATTCTCCAGGTGCTCGTGGTGGACCCGGACCTGGAACCGCCCCTGGCGGAACTTGCTCAGGATCACGTTGACGTCTTCCGGCAGCCGCATGACCAGATCGCCGGCATCCTGGACCACCTGGCGCATCTGCCGCACCAGGCGCTTGGGCTCCAGGTCGCGCAGCATCGCCCGGCGAGCATACGGCTTCATCGCCTCCATGATGTTGAAATCCGGGTCCAGCGACCGGGCAAACGACTCCACCGTCGCTAACGTCTTGAGCATCAGCGTGAACTGGGCGGGCGACCGAACGGAGTTCTTGCGAAACAGGTCGAACGTCCGGGTCACCACTGTGCCGAACGCAATGTTCTTCAGGGGCAAATTCCGGTACGTGTCGATCAGTTGCTCCATATCGCCGGTCAGCTTGTTTAAATCCGTCCGCTCATCCGTCATTTCCTCCCGTTCCAGACAGCGGATCACCCGCGAGCTTTCGTTCTCCACGATCGCCAGGATGATCTCGTTGAACAGCCGGCGGTACTGCGAACTCATCCGTGCGACCTGTCCGAAGTCGATGGGGGCCAGCACGTTGTCGGGCAGCAAGAAGAAATTGCCCGGATGAGGATCGGTGTGGAAGAAGCCCAGCTCGAAGATCTGGCGGAGCACGAAATCGGCCCCGCGCTGGGCCACGAGCCGGCAGTCAATCCCCCGCTCGGCCAGCAGTTGCGGATCGGCGGGTTTGATTCCGTCGATGTACTCCATCGTGAGCACGCCGTTGGTGCAGTACTTCTCGTAAACCTTCGGGATATGGACGGTCGGGTCGTCCCGGAAATTGGCCGCGAAACGCAGTTGATTGCGGCGCTCGTCGGCGAGGTTCGTTTCAGCGGCCACGGCATCGACAAACTCCTTGACCATTTGCCGCGGATCGACGGTCTCGTGTTCAAAAAGGGTGACTTTGAGAATTGCGGTAAGCTCTTCGAGAATATCGCATTCGGCATGGATGATTTCGACGATGCCCGGCCGGCGGACCTTGATAACCACCGAATCGCCCTCTTTCGTCGTGGCGCGATGGACCTGGGCGATACTGCCGGCCGCGAGCGGCTCAGTGTCGAAGCCGGCGAAGATGTCTTCGAGCTTGCCGTCGAGCTGGTATTCAATCTCGGCGCGGATCCGCTTGAACGGCTCCGGCTTGACCTGGTCCTGCAACCGCTCGAACTCGCGGACATACTCGGCCGGCACGATGTCCGGACGCGTGCTCAGCAACTGCCCGAATTTGATGAACGTTGGGCCCAGCTCTTCCAGGGCCAGTCGAACCCGTTGCGGGCGGCTCTGCCCGACGGCCGCCCGCTTGACGCGCAGCGGCGCCGCCTGTTCGCCGAGGCGCACGAGCAGCCGGGCGCGCAGCGCCTCGGCGACCTCTTCCAGGCCATACTTCATCAGCACGGCCATGATGTGCCGGTAACGACGCAGCCGCTGCAGCCGACTCCTGAAACGAGGCCGCCACACGGTCAAGGCGACTACCCCTTGGACAGCAACTGATCGAGCTTCTGTTCGATGCGCCGGACATCATCCTGCGTGGCCAGATGCAGCGTCGTGACCGTCTCCTGCACCTGCTTGGAGATCATCTTCTCCAGCTCGCTGCGTGTCCGCTCAGCGCTGTCCATCACTTCCTTCACGAATCCGCTGCGGTTCTCGCGCTCGGCCCTTCCCTTGCTGACGTACTCGTCGAACATCTGTTCGGCGCGTTCGCGCGTCATCGATACCGCTCCCAGGCCGGCCAACATCACCTTGTCCAGTGTTTCAAACATTGCGCGATCCTCCCGATTCATGGTTTGTCCGGTTCGTTGTTCTCGTTTGTTCACCGTCTTGGTGTGATTATAGGGTTCGTTTGTCCGGGGACAAGCGCAACCTTTGCCCGCCGCCAAAGACATCGCTCGCGGTCTACCCCGGCGCGCTCCTTCACACACGACGATCTGTCACGCTTGCACCGACAGCGCCTGCTTGACCTGCTGTCCACTGCCTTGCCGAAAAGCCCAGCAAGCATCCCGGCCTTCCCGGATTATCACAGTCTGCGGCACTTCGGAGGTTTCGGTCAATTCGGTCGCTGCTCTCGGCACTGGCCGACGACAAACCGCTGCGAGCAGCGCGAATAGACCCTCCTGCTGCCGGTCCAGGTTGCGGCGTTGTGTCACATCCTCAGATGCGATTTACCTTTTCCTGCCCGTCGAGCATCTGCTGCACAGCGTTCCATTTTTCGACAGGCTGTCGTGTGTGGGGCTTCACACGACAAGCGAGCACCCGATATCCGACAACACCACCGTCTCTGTTGTGTGACACGCCGAACGGCTCGCGTGTACGCGGCTATCCGGCATCTGGCGGCGCGCCTCATCTACCGGCTGGAGAAATTCCCCACCGCGTGACAAATTAGCGAACATTGCTCTTGACCTTGCACGTATAGGTGATAATTTCAATCTTGTCAATTTCTGCGACGTCAGAGAATAAGCATTCCCGTCGCGAAAGAACCCGAGCGAGCAGAGTGAGAGAGCGCCGGGGACAGGCCTCTCTTCGGTTACTGGTCTTACCCAGGAAGGAACGGACAATGAAGATAAGAACACTCATGCTTGGCTGGGAGTTCCCGCCGTTCATCAGCGGCGGCTTAGGCACAGCATGTCTGGGACTGACCCGCGCGATGGATCGCCTGGGCATGCCCATCATCTTCGTGCTCCCGAAGGCCAAGCCGATGCGTGTGTCCGGCGGCCTGATCCCGGGATTCTACGGGGAGGGCGCCACCGGATTCGCGTTTCAAAACGTGCAGTTTCGCCCGGTCCCGGCCGTTCTGAGACCGTACTCCTCTGCGGCCCAGCTTGCGTCGGGGACCGCGCTCAGCGAAGAGAAGGATGGGGCCGGCCTTTTGGACGACGACCTCGAATCCGGCGGTCAGGGCAATTATGGCGCGGACATCTATGCGGAGGTGGCTCGTTATGCCCGAAAGGTCCTGGCCCTGGGACTGACCGAGCATTTCGATCTGATCCACGCGCACGACTGGATGACGTTTCCGGCCGGCGTGGCCTTGGCCCAGCAGAGCGGCAAACCCCTCGTGATCCAGGTCCACTCGACGGAGTTCGATCGCAGTGGCGAGCACGTCAACCAGTACGTCTACGATATCGAGCGTCACGCCATGCACGCGGCCGCCCGCATCATCGCGGTCAGTAACTACACGCGGAACATCATCATCAGCCGCTATGGCGTCCCGGCCGAGAAAGTCGAGGTCGTCTACAACGGGGTCGAACACCACAACGGTTCCTGGTCTTCCTCGCGCCAGACGTGGCCGGCCAAGACGGACAAGATCGTTCTGTTCCTCGGGCGGATCACCATGCAGAAAGGACCGGAGTACTTCCTCCACGCCGCCAGGAGAGTCCTGGAGAAGATCGACAACGTCAAGTTCATCATGGCCGGCGACGGCGACATGCTCTACCGCAGCATCGAGCTGGCCGCCCAACTGGGGATCGGCAACCGCGTCCTGTTCACCCGGTTCCTGCGCGGAGACGACGTCCGCAAAGTCTATCAGATGGCGGACCTCTATGTGATGCCCTCCGTTTCGGAGCCGTTCGGCATCGCCCCTCTTGAGGCGCTCCAGCACGACGTGCCGGTCCTGTTGAGCAAGCAGAGCGGCATCGCCGAGGCCTTTCGCAACGCACTGAAGGTGGACTTCTGGGATGTCCAGGAAATGGCCAACAAGATGATCGCGGTGCTGCGGCATCCTCCTCTCCACCAGATGCTGCGCACCGAGGGGCACCGGGAGGCGCTGAAATTCCGCTGGGAGGATTCGGCCGCTCGGATGAACGAAATCTACCACGAGACGTTGGGCGTCGCATAGGCGAACAGCGAGGGGAGATCTCTATGGCCTCGGTGTGTTTCTATTTTCAGGTTCATCAACCCTATCGGTTACGACATTACACGATCTTCGACACGGCGGGTGACTACTTCGACGGATTCAAGAACGCCGAGATCTGCCGCAAGGTCGCGCGCAAGTGCTACCTGCCGACCAATCGGGTCCTTCAGGAACTCATCGAACGGCACGGACGGCAGTTCAAAGTCTCTTTCAGCATCACCGGAACGGTGCTGGAGCAGTTCGCCGAGTACGCGCCGGAGGTCCTGGCCAGTTTCCAGTACCTGGCGGCCACCGGCTGCGTCGAGTTCCTGTGCGAGACGTACCACCACAGCCTGAGCTTCCTGTTCTCCCCGGACGAGTTCGTCCGTCAGGTCGTTGCGCACCGGCAACTGATCCGCGACCTGTTCGGCCAGACGCCGCAGGTCTTCCGAAACACCGAACTGATCTACAACAACCAGGTGGCCGAGGCGGTCGCCCGGATCGGCGGCTTCAAGGCGATCCTCGCCGAAGGAGCGGACCACATCCTGGGCTATCGCAGCCCCAACTATGTCTACAGGCCCCCGAGCGCACCGGGGCTCAAGCTGCTCCTGAAGAACTACCGTCTCAGCGATGACGTCGCCTTTCGATTCTCCAACCGGTACTGGAGCGAGTGGCCGCTCAGCGTCGGAAAGTTCTGCCAGTGGGTCAACGCGGTCAACGGTAACGGATACGTTGTCAATCTGTTCGTGGACTACGAGACCTTCGGCGAGCATCAGTGGGAGGACACCGGCATCTTCGACTTCCTTCGAGAGCTGCCGACGGAAATCCTCAAGCACCCCGACAACGACTTCAAGACCCCCGGCGAAGTGGCCGACGCCTATGAGGCGGCGGACGTCGTCGACGTGCCCCACCTGGTCAGTTGGGCCGACACCGAGCGCGATCTGTCCGCCTGGCTGGGCAACGCCATGCAGCAGAACGCCATCGCGGAACTCTACCGGATGGAGCAGGCTGTCAGAGACAGCGGCGATCCGGACCTGCTGCGCGATTGGCGCAGGCTCCAGACCTCGGATCACTTCTATTACATGTGCACGAAGTACTTCGCCGACGGCGACGTTCACAAATACTTCAACCCGTACGATACACCCTACGACTCGTACATCAACTTTATGAACGTCCTGAACCACATGAGGTCCCGTTGCGGCTCGCGAGGCGTCGCACGGCCCCCGGCAGCCCGTCTCGTGGCAGCTACCGACGGGAAGAACCGTCGGCGTCCGGCGGACGAGTCCGTTGCCGTGTAGCAGCCGCACCGGGGACGCGTCGTCTCCCTGCCGCGTAGCCAGTCACAATCACACCGCGAAGCCCCTTGACGGATGCCTGGATCGGCGATATACTGTATGTTTTGCCGTGACTGTCGTACAGGGGATACAGCTCATGCAGATCAAGCTACGCTTCCTGGGGGCGGCGCAGAACGTCACCGGGTCACGCCACATGCTCGAAGTCAACGGAACGCGGCTGCTGATCGACTGCGGCCTGTATCAGGAACGACAGTTCAAGGGGCGCAACTGGGAGCCGTTCGACTTCCCGGCCTCCAGCATCGACGCGGTGCTCCTGACCCACGCCCATCTGGACCATTGCGGCCTGCTGCCCAAGCTGGTCAAGGAGGGATTCGCCGGACCGGTGTACTGCACCGCCGCGACCGCCGAGATCGCCCGCATCATCATGCTGGACTCCGCCCGGCTCCAGGAAGAAGACGCCGAATATAAGCGCAAACGACACGAGCGGGAGGGACGCAAAGGTCCGTATCCCGTCGTCCCGCTCTATACAACCGCCGACGCCGAGGCGACCGGGCCCCTGTTCAAGAGGGTGCGGTACAAGACGCCCGTAGAGATCGCCGACGGCATCACCGCGACGTTCTGCGAGGCCGGCCACGTTCTGGGCTCGGCGATCATCCACGTGTGCATCCAGAAGAACGGCGAAACCCGCAGCGTGCTGTTCAGCGGCGACGTGGGCCGCCCGAATCAGCCCATCGTGCGCGATCCGGCGGAGGTGGACGAAGCCGATTACATTCTCGTGGAATCCACCTATGGCAATCGTGTCCATCGCGAGCACGGAGACATCAAGACGGACATCGCCGAGGTTATCAACGCCACGAAAGCCGCCGGCGGCAACATCGTCGTGCCCAGTTTCGCACTGGAGCGGTCGCAGGATCTGCTCTATTACATCAACGAGCTGCTGGCGGAGGATGCGATCCCCCACCTGATGGTCTTCCTCGACAGTCCGATGGCCGGTGCGATCACCAAGGTGTTCAAGCGCCACAGCGAATTGTTTGACGAAGAGATGACCGAACGCGTGGACAACGGACGATCCCCCTTCACGTTTGAGGGCCTGCACATCACCCAGACGGCCACGGAATCGAAGGCCATCAACCACATTCGCGGCACGGCTATCATCATCGCCGGCTCAGGCATGTGTACGGGCGGACGGATCAAGCACCACCTCGTCAACAACATCGAACGGCCGGAAAGCACGATCATGTTCGTGGGCTACCAGGCGGTCGGCACGCTGGGCCGGCGAATCGTCGATGGAGAGAAGGAGGTCCGAATCCTCGGCGAGACCCGCCAGGTCAACGCAAGGGTCGTGCAGATCCACGGCATGAGCGCCCACGCCGACAAAGAGGAGCTGCTGCGCTGGCTCAGCTCACTGAAGAACCACCCGAAGAAGATATTCGTCGTGCACGGCGAGTCGGAGAGCGCCAAGAGCTTCGGCGCCTACCTCCAGGAGAAGACCGGCTGGGACGTGATGGTGCCCCAGTTCAAAGACGAGGTGGTTCTCGACTGACGCCGGCGGCGCACCGAGGACACTCGATTTCACGAAAAGGAGGATGTGAAATGGGCCGACGGTTGTGTGGAGCATTCGTTGCATGGCTCTGTCTGATGGCTTGCTGTGACAGCGACGGTGCGGTGGTCGAATTCCCCGACGTGTCGGCCTGCCGGGCGCTGACGAACGGGCCGGAGGAGCATCTGCTCGCCAGCTACTACGGGATCAACTCGTGGGACCTCTCCCAGCGATACGTGACGGTGCTCCAGACGCTTGTCAAGGACCGGATCCCGACGGAGAAAGATCCGGCGACGCTGGCCCTGGTCGATGTGCGGACGAAGGAATTCATCCCGCTGGCTCAGACGCGGGCGTGGAACTTCCAGCAGGGATGCATGGCCCACTGGCTGGGCACAGCGCCGGATTCACAGATCATCTACAATGACCTCCGCGACGGGCGATTTGTCTCCGTCGTCATGGACGTCCACACGAAGCGGGAACTGAAGGTGATCGACTACCCCGTCAGCGCCGTTTCGCCCGACGGCAAGGAAGCCATCAGCATCAACTTCGCACGGTTGCGCATCACGAGGCCCGATTACGGTTACGGCGGCGATGGGCAGAACGCCCGCCGGACTGTCCAGTTCCCCGAGGACGACGGTCTTTTTCTTGTCGATCTCGAAACCGGCAAGGCCAGGCTTCTGATTTCCATTGCCCACGTTCGCTCGCTGGTGCCCGAGGTGCCCTCTGAAGGAATCGAGTATTTCAACCACACGCTGTTCAGCCGGGACGGCAGCAAGATCTTCTGGCTGGCCAGGGCCACACCGAACCGCAACACCACCTCGTTGACCCTCCATCGGGACGGCTCGAACCTGCGACGGTGCTTCCCCGACGGTTGGGGCGGATCGCATTTCGACTGGCTCGACGGCGACAGGCTCATGATCACCGCTGCCTACGATGCGAAGGTCTATTGCCATATCCTCTTTACAGTTGGACAGAGCGACTATCAGCGGCTCGGCAACGGTCTGCTCGACTACGACGGCCACGGCACGTTCTCGCCCGACGGCCGCTGGATGGTCACTGACACCTACCCGGCCGGCCAGCTCCGCGAGCAGAAGCTCCATCTGATGGACATGAGGACGCAGGCGGTGTTGCCGCTGGGACGATTCGTCGAGCCCCCGGAGTTCAAAGAAGGATGGCGATGCGACCTGCACCCGCGCTGGAGCCCCCGGGGCGACATGATTGCGTTCAATTCCACCCGCACTGGCAGTCGCCAGGTCTATGTGTTCAACCTGCATTGGTGAGCGTGGAGGCAAAAATGCGACTGCGGAAGTCCGAATCGTTCTGTGCGTGGCTGGTGCTCTGCTCCTGCTGCATTGTCTCCGCCGGCAGTTCGACGACGCAGATGCGAAGCAACTTCCGCGACCCGCCAGTGCAGTATTGGCCGCGACCGCTGTGGTTCTGGAACGACACCGAGGTCACGATCGCTGGCGTTGGCGAACAGACGCGGAAATCGAAAGAGCTCAGCAAGTACGGCGGGTTCGGCATTCTGCCCTTCGGAAAGAGCTTCCGGCCCGAGTACCTGAGCGAGGAATATTTCGCGCTCTACGGCGCAGCGCTGGAGCAGGCCCGCCGGTTGGGCATGACCATGTCGCTCTACGATGAGTACGGCTTCCCCAGCGGCTCGGCCGGAGCGCCCAATTCGCGTGACACAAGCCTCTTCCAGCGGAAACACCCCGACCTGACGCTCAAACGGCTGGACAAGCACGAGCAGACCGTTGCCGGACCGAGCGTGTACGAAGCCACTATCCCGTCGGGAACGCTCATGAGTGTCGTGGCGATGAACACGGCCACGCTCGAACGGATACATCTGACAAACGCGGCGGACAGTCGCTCGCTCCGATGGGACGTCCCGCAAGGCACGTGGAAGGTCATGGTCTTCGTCTGCGTCATTGACGGCTATCCCTGCTGCGACTATCTCGATCCCGAAGCAGTGGACGCGTTCATTGAAATGACACACCAGGCGTACTACGACCGCTTCAAGGATCACTTCGGCACGACCATTGATTCGACGTTCCACGATGAGCCCACGCTCTATCGAGGCGAGGGCCGGACCTGGACGGACAGGTTCAACGAGAAGTTCAAAACGCGCCACGGTTTCGACCCAAGACCCTACTACCCCGCCCTGTGGCATGACATCGGACCCGACACCCAGGCGGCGCGCAACTACCTGTTCGGATTCCGCACGGAGCTTTACGCCCAGGGCTTTCCCAAGCGGATCCAGGACTGGTGCGACGAGCACGGCATCGAAGCAACCGGCCACCAGGATCAGGAAGAGGTCGCCAATCCGGTCAGCGTCGCAGGTGACCTGATGAAATGCTTCCAGCACCAGGAGATCCCCGGCGTGGACAAGATCGGTGGCAACCGCCCCGCCGAACGCGTGTACAAGGTGATCAGTTCGGCCGCGTACAACTGGGACCGGACGCTCGTGATGTCCGAGACCTATGGGGCGATGGGCAACCTGAGCTGGGACCAGATCTACACCGTTGCGATGGAGCAGTACACCAAGGGCATCAACCTGCTCATCCCGCACGCCGTTTGGTACGACGACACACACGTCGCATTCGAGCCGGAGTTGTCATATCGCAGCCCAATCTATGCAGATGGGCTGCCCGAGTTCAACACTTGTCTGGCCCGGCTGAACGTGATGTTACAGAACGACGCCTGTCACGTCGCCGATATCGCAGTCCTCTACCCTATCGCCACTCTTCAGGGCAGCCATCATCTCGACGGGCCTCTGGGTTATTACCAGGGCGGCGTCGCGGTACCCGAGGCCGACTATCTCGACGTAGGCGAGACGCTGATCGCCGCCGGTCGCGACTACACATTCCTCCATCCTGATGTCCTCGACGAGCGATGCACGATCGAAGGCAACGAACTCCTCCTGAGGAACAAGATTCATCCAGGACGGTTCAAGGTGCTCGTGCTCCCGGGCCACAAGACCATCCGCTGGAGCAATCTCCGGAAGATCAAGGCCTTCCACGACGCCGACGGCAAGGTCATCGCCACAGGCGAGCTGCCGTCCAAGTCGGCCGAGTTCGGCCACGACGCCGACGTCGCCGGCGCAATCGCGACCATGTTCGCGAAGAAACCGGATGCCGCGACTCTACGAGAGCGGCTGGACAATGCATTGGCCGTCTACGACGTAGAATATGAAGGCGCACGTGCGCCCCGCTACATCCACAAGGTCAAAGACGGCGTGCACGTCTACCTGTTTGCCAACATCGATCCGACGGCCCTGGACACACACGTCATCCTGCGCGGCCGACTGGAACTCGAAGCCTGGGACCCTCATACAGGAAATGTCCAGCCCGCCCAATATACACACGAGATCGAAGGCGACTGCACCGTGACCAGGGTCCGATTGACCCTGCCCCCCGTTCGATCGCTCTTCTTTCTCGGCAGACAAAACGAAGGGTAATCGCGCCTGACCATATGGATCTCCTGCCAAATTTCAGCGTTTTTCAGTTGCCCGCCCCGGCATAACAGACTACAGTGACAGACATGAAAAAGCTCATGATGTCACTGCTGACCCTCGTCGTGATCTCGGTTTCTCCGCTGCCGGCGCAGGAATACGAGCCGTTGCCCTCCGATCCCTATTTCGCCGCCTACAAGCTGCTCAAGGCGCCGCCTGTTGAGGGATTGGTGCTGCAGCGGGGCGATCGGCTGGCGATCTGCGGCGACTCGATCACCGAACAGAAGATGTATTCACGGATCATGGAGACCTATCTGACGGTCTGCGTTCCGCAGCTTGACGTCACGGTCCGCCAGTTCGGCTGGAGCGGCGAGAAGGCCCCGGGCTTCCTGGCGCGGCTGGTCAACGACGTGCTCCGTTTCGATCCGACGATTGCGACGACGTGCTATGCGATGAACGACCACAACTACCAGCCCTACAAAGAGGAATACGCGCAGGTCTATCGCGACGCTTCGCTGGCGGCCATTCGCAGGTTCAAGGAGCGAGGCGTGCGCGTGATCCAGGGCTCGGCCGGCACGGTCGGCAAGATGCCGTCGTGGGTTCAGCGGGCCCAAGGCACGGTCAACGACCTGAACCGGAGCCTCTCGGAGTTCCGCAACGTTGACGTGCGGCTGGCCGAGCAGGAACAGGTGGGATTCGCCGATGTGTTCCTGCCAATGCTGGTCCAGGGGTACGAGGCCAAACGCCGGTACGGCGATGACTACATGATCTCAGGCAAAGACGGCGTGCATCCAGGCTGGGCGGGGCATCTCGTGATGGCCTATGCCTTCCTGCGTGCGATGGGGCTCGACGGGCAGATCGGGACCATCACGGTGGACATGGCAAATGGGCAGGCTGCCGCTTCGGAGGGCCACCGGATCGCCTCTGCCGAAGCGGGTCGCGTGGAAGTCGAGAGCAGCCGCTATCCGTTTTGTGCGAGCGGTCCGGCGGACGACGATTCAAGCATCCGCTCCGGTATGACGCTGGTCCCGTTTAACGAGCATCTCAATCGCTTCATGCTGGTTGTGAAGAACGCCCCGGCCGGGGGTTGTCGCGTCACATGGGGCGATGGGTCGAAGAACTATACCGCCGCCCAACTGCGGGCCGGTGTCAATCTGGCCGCCGATTTCGAGAGCAACCCGTTCAGCGGGGCGTTCCATCGCGTGGATGAAGCGGTAGCTGCCAAACAGGCCTATGAGACCCGGCAGGTCAAGATGCTCTTCCACGGCCCGGAAGGCGCAGCCGATATGGATATGACCGTCACACTGACGGAAAAGACGCGTGCACCGCTGGCGAAAGCCGTCAAGGCCGCCTTCGTCCCGGTCCGTCACACGATTCGCATCGAGGCCCAGTGAGAGACCGTCAGAGTCCTATGAGGTGGATCTGATCGAGCAGGCCCTGGTACGCCGCCGCCATCAGGTACATGCTCAGGACGGTCACCGCCAGCACCAGTGCGGTGATCCCGATCTTGGTCATGGGCTTATATCGCGGATGCCACCAGACCAGCGGAAGGGCCAGTGGACCGACGAACAACAACGCGAGGACTACGCTGCTCGTGGCGTGATACCACTTGCCGGTCTTCGGCGCAGGCATTGGCCGGCCTGAACCGTCGAGGAACTCGCCACAATGCCGGCACTTGATCGCCTCCCGCTGGATGTATTCGGCACAGAACGGGCATTTCTTCATATCCGGCACGTGCGGGGTCGAGCGATCGTCCGGATCCTGCACCAATGGTTCCGCTTCGCCATGCGTCAGTAGTTCAGTCGCCATGATAGCCCCTATCGGCATATGGACCACGTTCCTTTAGAATGATCCGCTGACGCGTGCGACGGGCGATTGTGGTCTCCGGCCGTTTGTGATACGGTTTCTACGAATGCTGTGGTGGCCGGCAAGCAGGAGAATCGCATGGCGCGCGTCGTGGAAGGTGATATCGTCAGAGTGTATTGTGCGGGTCGCTTGACGGACGGCCGCGAATTCGAGATGGCGCCGGACGGCGGAACCATCGAATTCATCGTCGGTCATGGCGATCTCCTGCCAGCCCTGGAGAGGGCCGTCATCGGCATGACCCCGGGCGAGTCCAGAACCGTGATCGTTCCCAGAGACAAGGCCTACGGCCCCCGCCGCGAGGACCGGGTCGAGGTTATCCCCCGCAAGGACTTACCCGACGGCATCACCCCCAGGGTCGGCCAACACATCCGCCTGCCCAGCGACGAATACGAGGTTGTCAGCGCGACCGTCATCAAGGTCTCGGACACCGAGATCGTCGTGGACGCCAACCACCCGCTGGCCGGACAGGACGTGCTCTTCCAGATCACGCTCGAAGAGATCGTGACCCTGTAGAACGGCGTGGGCTTTTCAGAGGAGACAACGATGAACACGCCTGATCGAGCCTTGGCCACAATACTATGTCTACTGACCGCTTTGCCCTGCATGGGCGCCGAGGGCGCACTGGCGGCGATGGAGATCTTTCCCTATGTCGCCCAGCACGTGCACGGTTCGACGATCGTCGAGCTTCCCAACGGCGATCTGCTGGCCGCATGGTTCCAGGGCTCTGGCGAACGATGGGCCGACGACGTCGCCATCATGGGCTCACGGCTGAGGCCCGGCGAGACCCAGTGGAGCGAGCCATTCATCATGGCCGACACGCCTGGGTTTCCCGACATCAACCCCATCCTGTTCATGGATGGTCAGAACCGCCTCTGGCTGATGTGGTACACTGTCATCGCCAACCAGTGGGAAACGTCCCTGCTGAAGTACCGCATCAGCGAGGATTGGACGCGTGACGAGGGCCCGCCCCAATGGGCATGGCAAGACGTATTGCACGTCAAACCGGGCGACAAGGCCGAACGGGGCATTCAGCCCAACGACCGCTTCGTGCGGTCCGTCGAGCGGCAGGTCAAGGAGTATGTGGAATACGTCAGCGGTCAGACCATGAACCCGACCTCCATCGCGGCGGGGGCAGCAGCCGCCCGGATCAAAACCTGGAGCGATGATCTGCTGGCCAAGGCGCGAGGCCAGGACATGGTGCGAAAGGGAATCCTCGTCGACGCCGCCGGCCGGGGAGTTGACCAGCCCCTCGGTTATCCCTATTTCCGGCGGATGGGCTGGCAGACGAAGAACAAGGCAGTCGTCCTCGCTGCCGGTCGAATCGTCGTTCCGCTGTATTCCGACGGTTTCAGCTTCTCCCTCATGGCCCTGACAGACGACGGCGGGCGAACCTGGACGTTCAGCGAGCCCCTCGTCGGCGGGGGAAACATCCAGCCCAGCATCGCGACGCAGCCCGACGGGATACTGGCCGCGTACATGCGGGACAACGGCCCTCCCCCGGCCCGCCTGCATGTCAGCCGCTCGGCCGATGCGGGAGCGACGTGGAGCTCCGTCCGCGACAGCGAGCTGCCCAATCCTGGTTCGGGCGCCGATGTCGTCACTCTGGCCAACGGACATTGGGTCCTGGCCTACAACGATACCGAGGACGGCCGGCACAGCCTCGCCGTCTCACTGTCGAGCGACCAGGGCCGGACCTGGACCCACACTCGGCATCTGGAGCGGGACCTGCGGGGACCGGCTGCGACCCGGAGCCACTACCCGTCGATCATCCAGGGGCGAGACGGGGCCCTTCACGTGGTCTTCAGCTATCATCGCAACGACCGGGGACAGGACCCTGCCAAAACCATCAAATATGCCAGATTCACCGAAAGCTGGCTCCGGGAAACGAATGACCGGCCATAACACGCATGAAGAACCGTAACACCTTTTGGACAAAGGCGTTACAGTGGTATATCCGTCCGCACAGTCGATGCCTCCTTTGCCGCCACAGTGGATGCTGCCCACGCCAGGCGACTTTTTTTCATTTTTTTCCGGAAATGCATCCACAAGCGTTATCGGCAGACGCTTGATATGTGAGTGAAAGGAACACGTCGAGGCATGCGGCCGTGGGAGGGAAGGAAGCACCGGGGGGTCTGTGCGCCCTGCAGCGAGGTGCGTGCCGACCCCCTGTTTCATTGTTCCAGACTGATTGAGCCGCAGACATCCAGCCAGCCGCCGCGCCTTTTGTCTTGCTTGTCCCGCAGAGATTGGGGATGATATGCAGGGGGCGGAGCGGGTGGGCATATCCGCAAAGCACTTGTGCGGCCGGCCAGTCTGCCATCGGTTGGCCTGCGTGAAAGGACAAGGATGTCGGAAAAGATCAGACGCGGTCAGAGAATCCCCGTTCCGCTGCTCAGAGGCCAGCACAGACTCATCGTCGAGCATGCTCTTGCCAACGACCACCCGTTCACACAGGCCGTCCTGACCGGCGGCAAGGGTGAGATCGACGTGACCCTGGGGGAGCTGGAGGACCTGCTCGGATGTATCGTGACTGCGGCGAATCACAGCCACGATGCGAGCCTGACATATGGACTGGATGCCCTCTATGATCGGCTCGACGCGATTCTCTACTCCTACGAAGAAGTCGATTAGGGCCTTGGCGCCATCGAGCAGTGCCGGAACTCGTCGCCTTTTCTGAAAAAATCGCGAAATCGCATCCACATCACCCTGTCAGCGAACGCCTTCGGCACGGACGGAGAAAGGATGTACACCCAAGCGGCTGCGCGGGGCACCCAGGCGCAAGGAGACCGGCACGCGTTGCGGACGACCGCAGATCGTGCCGGTCGCCTGTTTTTGGGCACGACAACCCCCGAGCCAGCCCCTCGTCGAGCCTCCCACCGCGGGTAGCACCTCCCCTCGGGCCTGCGACCCTTTGCCCTTGAACCTGCGCCAAATCCAGGCGACAATACGGAGACTGAATCAGGCCGCTGCGTCCCGGCTGAATAACTCGACATAAGGAGCGACTATGGCGATCCAGTTCAAGGAGTTCACCCGACCGGCGTTCTCCGGAGACGCCGACGAGCTGAAGAAGAAGGTCGTCAAATACTGCAACAGCCAGCTCAAGTGCTTCCGGATTATCTCCATTTCGGAGGCCAAGGGCATCTCGGACGACTTCTACCGCATCACGGTATGGTACGACGACGAGGCGGAGAAATTCGAGCACCTTCTCTCTGCCTCAGTAGCCCAGAATGCGGACAAAGGATCATCTTCCCCTGCGACGGAGGACGAAGGGCCTGCAGGCAATCCTCTAAGGTAGCGCCCCTACCGGGATTCCATTGTCCTGGAGCCGGCCTGCAGGGCTGTCGGGCGCCAGACGGTAGTCCCTGGCGGCGGCATCGACGAACTCCGGTTCCATGACCAGAGCATGCGTCGAAAACTCCCGCGTCCGCTGGTGCTCGGCGAACTCGGTAACTCCAACGGAGGTCCGCCCCCATAGAAGCAGCGGCAAGCCTTCCGGCTGAAACCAGCAGTTCGCATCCATGGTCAGCGCCACGGTCCAATCGCGGCCGGCCAGACGCAGGCAACTGTCGGTGGCATTGCAGAAAATGTTGTAGCGGACGACGAAGTCGGACGTTCCGGCTGTGTTGTCGTAGAACATCAGGTGCCGCCCGTTGCGGTCGGGCCGCTGGGCGTGCCCCCAGCCATAGCCGGCATCGACGCAGGTATTGTGCTCGAAGCGGATGTTGTGCGTGCGGCTGGATTCGTCCCGATTCCAGTACTCGAACGAGTACTCGCAGTTCCAGATCACGTTGCGGCGGTATGTGATGTTCTCCTGAACGTTGGTCCCGCTGCCCTGGTTGGTCAAGGCGGCGTCGTAGATCTCCCACAGGCGGCAGTCTTCCACCAGACAGTCGCCGGCGCTGGACCAGAATTCGATCCCGTTGCCGTACCGCACCGGCCGGCCGTCGGCGGTGGTGTGCTGGTGTCCGCCGCCGATGTAGGACAGATCGCAGCGACGCACGATGATGTGCCGGACAGCGGACCCGCCGATGCCGTGGGCGGCCCCATACCGCAGGTCGAGGTCTTCATAGGTGACGTACCGCTTGCCGCTCTGGTCGATGATATGCTTGCGCAGGGCCAGTTCGATGCTGCGATGAAGACTCGCCGGATTGCCGTCCGAGCGGAGCAGCACGCGCTTTCCATTGGAGTCATAGAAGTAATCCCATGGCCTTTGAAGCTCGGCCCGGCTCCATTTCTTGACGCCGACCGCCGCACCGTGGTCGAAGATGATGTTGCCAACATCGACTGCAAGAGGGCCCTGAGAATCGGTCGTGCTCCAGATGCCGTCTTCAACGAGGCTCCACTCCGCAGCCGCATCCATAGCCACCGAGCCGAGCAGCGAAGGCTTGTCGCCCATGCCATACGCGCCGTACGTGATGGGAAGGCCGGGCGCGCCGCTCTGGGGAACGAGTTGGCCCCGCCAGAGCCCACCGCGTCTGAAGAGAACCGTGTCGCCTGGCTTCAGGGACGCCTGATTGACCTTCTCCAGGGATCGCCAGGCGGCCACTCGGCTTCGACCGTCCCGACCGTCATCTCCATGCACATCATCGACGTAATATACTCGTGACGACCGTCCGGTCTTGACAAAAGCCAGGATCGCACGAGCAACGACGTCGTCCGGCTCTGAAATCCGACTGACGATGGTCCCGTGGTCGCGGCCTTCGACTTCGAGGTATTCGATCCGTTCGTGGCCGGCCGCCTTCATCGCCGCGACAAACAGCCGATTCTCCTCGGCCCGCGCCGGCAGGTCCTCGCTGCCGCAGATACACACCGCAGGTGGCGCATCAGCGCGGACGTGATACAGCGGTGCCGCTTCATCGACGATCTGACGCGTGCGTCCGATTCGGCGCTCCGCGCGGACGGCTGAATGTGTGACCATCTGCCCGCTGACGGGGATCAAGCCCGCGACGACATCCGGACTCAGGCCGTATCGACCGAGATACCGCCCGTCCAGGCCGATCATTGCGGTCAGGTAGCCTCCGGCCGAATGGCCGCAGACGAAGATGCGCTTCGCATCGCCGCCGTGCGCCCCAACGTTCCGATGCAGCCAGGCCACACTGGCGGCCGCATCGTCCAGATAGGCCGGGAACGCCGCCGCTGGTGAAAGGCGATAGTTGGGCAGCGCCACGGCCACCCCCTGCCCGGAGAACCATTTCGCAATCCCGACCGTCATCGGATCGGACTTGCTGCCCTCCGTGATGCCGCCGCCGTGGAACCACAACAACGTCGCAAAACCCTTCTCGCCTTCGGGCAGGTACAGATCGAGCTTGCACCGCTCCATCTCATAGGCCGTCAACCCATCGCCGCTCTTGTAGGCGATGTCCGCGACGACGGAGATCGGCTGTGCATTCGCTGCGGCGACGCCCGCCTGACTGACCAGCCAGACGAGCCACGCCAAGCCAACCGTCCATCTTGGCAACCGTGTCATCCTCAGTGCTCCCAATGATGTCTCAACGAGCGGGCCTGTAGATTCGAGCGACCCAGCCGCCGCCAGGCGCCAGATCGATCTTCATCGTTGTATCGGCCGTGACATTCCCCTTTTCTTTCTTGTAGTCGATGGCCCGAGTGGCCGCGTTGGCTCCGTCGCGGAGGAACTCCATTTCATATGAACCGGCGTCGAGGAAGTCGAATCGCAGATCGAACTGCCGAGGCTCCCAGTCCGTGATCGCGCCGACAAACCACGTTTCGCCCCTCCGGCGGGCCAGCACGACGTAGTCGCCCACTTGGGCCTCCAACACGCGCGTCTGGTCCCACTCGACGGGAATCTGCGCGATGAACTCGGTGCACTCGCGCTCGCGGTAGTAGTCCGACGGCGCATCGGGCAACATCTGCATGGGGCTCTCCAGGATGACGAACAGCGCAATGTCGTGGGCGCGGGTGCCCAGGCCCATCGGCCGGTCCCCCACCGGCCGGAACTCGTGCTTCTGGGCGTTGTTCATCGTGCCGGGGATGTAGTCCATCGGCCCGGCGACCATGCGAAGGAACGGCAGCAACGCGTGATGCTCCGGGTTGGCCTGGTCGCTCCAGCCGTTCTGCTCGACCTCGATCAGGCCCTCGCGCGTCAGGACGTTGGGATAGGCCCGTCGCAGGCCTGCCGGCTTGTACGCGCCGTGGAAGTCGACGACCATATGCCGTTTGGCGGTTTCCTTCGCGATCCGGTGGTAGAAGTTAACCATCCTCTGATCGTCGCGATTCATAAAGTCGATTTTGATGCCCCTGATTCCCCACTTGGCAAACTGATCGAGCGCCTGCTCACACTGGCGGTCCAGGGTCGCCCAGATCACCCACAGCATGACGCCCACGTTCTTCTCTTTCGCGTAGGCGCAGACCGCCTCCATGTCCAGATCGGGATGAATCTTGAACAGGTCGGCTCCATCGGACCAGCCGTCATCAAAGAGGAAGTACTCGAATCCAAACTCCGAGGCGAAGTCGATGAAGTGCCTGGCGGTGGCGGTGTTGATACCCGCCTTGAAATCGACGCCGTAGATGTTCCGCCGGCCCCACCAGTCGAACGTGACCACTCCCGGCTTGATCCACGAGACGTCGTCCAGAGCCAGAGGCGACGCCAGCAGATAGACCATCTGATTGGCGATCAGATCGCCGTCGTTTCGCGCGACGGCGATGATCCGCCAGGGATAGGCTCGCGTGCCCTCGGTCTTGGCGATGTAGTCCGCGTGCTTTGCCACACGGCCACGCACATAGGCGTTGCCTTCATACGATTCGTCGAGCGGATAGCCCGCAAATGCAGTTTCCAGGGAGGTCCCGCCCGTGCCCCGCAGCCACATGCCCGGATAGTCCCGCAGGTCCGACTCGGTGATGAGCACCCTGGGCCGGCCCGCTTGCGTCACAAGCAATGGCAGGCAGCACAGGTCCTCCGCCTTCAAATCACCGATTGCCTGCTCGCTGTAGGGCTCCTCATAGGCGGAGCGGAAGCTCTCCTCCTTCTGACAGATGACCGAGGCCGTGTCGGCGAACTGGAAGCGGGCCTGCTCCGACTGTATGACCACCTCGCCCGGCAGGGACGTCGAGATGCGATAGGCGACGCCGTTGTCGTATGCCCTGAACGCCAAGGCAAAGCCCCCTTCGAAGGTCAGCGTCAGCTCGTTGTAGCGGTCCTGTATCACCGCGTTCTTCTCGCGAATCTCCGGACGGACCTCTTGTACGATCGTTCTGCGATCCACGCGCGTGACAGGTGAACCAGCGCCAAGGACAACGCCGTCCGTCACAGTCAGAGCCAGTCCTGTGACATCGGTTACTGTCCCGCCGTCGACGAGCACCGAGAAATCGATCCGCTCGCCCGCGTCCACGCGGACGCCCACCGTCCCATCGGGAGATCGCAGATCGTATCGTTCACAGAGCCCCACGCTCACGTTCACAAGCAAGACCACAGCGGCAAGCGCCGCCGAACCGGTCATCTTCTCATCCATCACAGCAGTCTCCTTCCCATGCATTCTGTCGGCTTCATCGAGCCGATTCGATGCGGTAGAGGTGGGTCTTCGTTCGCAGCAACAGCGCCTTGCCGACGACGGCGGGCGAGGCCATGCAGCCGGAATCGAGTGTGTTCGTCGCGACAATCTCGAACTGTCGCGCAGCCTTGAAGACGGTCGATGTGCCGCTCTGGTTGAAGCAATAGATGTTGCCGTTGGCATAGAGCAGCGATGCGGCATAGTCGCCTCGGATGCGGTCCTTCCACACCTGCTCGCCCGTCGCCGCGTCCACGCAGACGACGATCCCCGTATCGTTGATGGTGAAGAGCAGATCGCCGATCAGGGCGGGCGAGGGCGTTCGGGGCACCGTCCGTGCGGTCTTCCACAGCACGTGGCTATCGGTGACGTCGCCTGAGCCATCGACGCGAATGGCCATCAGCTCGGTCTGGCCGAAACCGCTGATCATGTAGGCGACACCGTCCTGGTAGATGGGGGCCGCGGCGCCGGAAAACGCAGGCGTACGAACTTTCCACAACTCGCGGCCGGTCGTCGGATCATAACCATAGAGCGCCTTGGCGCCGACGCTGAGCATCTGTGCGGCGCCGTTAGCTTGGACGACCAGCGGGGTCGAGTACGCCTTGCGCAGGTCGCCTTCGTCTCTCGGCTTGCCCTCGGCGTCCAGGTCGTCCCAGTCGGCGGTGCGGTCGGTCTTCCAGACGGTCCGGCCGGTGGCCTTGTCCAACGCGACGAGATACTGCACGTCCACGCCGTCCATGGTCAGGATCAGCAGTTTCTCGAACAGGATGGGCGACGAGCCAGGCCCGCGATAATGCCGACAAGGCAGGTCGTCCCGCTTCCAGAGCACCTGGAACGTGGTTGTGTCCAGACATGCGGTTCCATAGCTTCCAAAGTGCACGTAGACGCGGCCCGGCTCGACAACGGGCGTGGGCGAGGCATAGCCATTGAGCGGATTGCCCAGCGGCTCCGGATTCTCCGCATGGAAGATCCGCTCGCTGAAACGAACCATACCCGAGCCGGCATCGACGCAGATCGCGTAGAAATCGTGCCCATCCGCGGTCGCGCTGGTCAGCCAGACCTGTCCGTTCATCACCACCGGACTCGACCAGCCGATGTGGGGAACAGGCGTCTTCCACGCGATGTTCTCCGCCTCGTTCCAGTGCACCGGCAGGCCCAGCCGCACATCGCCACAGGGGCTGGTCGCCAGGCCATCACCGGAGGGCCCACGAAAGCGCGGCCAGTCGGCCTGGGCCGGCGCCATCATCGCGAAGAGAACCGCAACTATCCAGTATCGACACGCCCGCCCCGTGCTTGCTGGCATCACAAACTCATTCCTTCCCAAGCTGTCACCTGTCTGTGCAGAGGCTACTTGTGCAAGATCTTCAAGGCGTTGGTCCGATAGACCCTTTCCAGCACCGAGTCGCCCAGCGCCAGGCCGTGCAGGGGCCAGTGGTAACTGAAATTGTCCCAGTCGTAGAAGTGCTCATCCGCCGACTCCAGGATGCGGAACGTGATCCGGTACACACCCGGGCTGAGACCCATGTCGGTGCCGTAGACAAGCCGGTCCTGATAGGTCTCGTAGAACTTGGCGGTGAATCGAGGGATGGCTGCTGTTTCCGCGTATCGCGCGGAGATGTCCGCGTACAGGTTTGGACATTCATCGAAGAGCTTAGCCAAGCGACCGAGATCGTATGAGCAGTTGGCGAAATGGCAAGCGACGAACGTGGTGTTCGGATGCCGCTTGACCGCACGTTCGAGGATATCGACCATCCCGGCGTGGCCGACGATGCCGGGCTGATCGTCCAGTCGCCAGGTGTAGGCGTTCATCAGCCCGTCGTTGCGAGCGTCCATCGGCTCGTACATCCAATACGGATCGGCTACGTGGATGTTGATGGGCATCTTCAGATCGGCGCACTTCTCCAGCAGCCCGTCCATGCGCGGGTCATCGAGATGTATGCCCCACGCCTTGGTGGGCCGGCAGTAGACCAGCCCCTTGCCCTTGTCGCCCAGCTCGCCCACCCCCCGAGCGCCGGCGTCGAAGCAGCGTTGGAGTTCCTTGACGGCCGCAGGCCCGAAACCGGGTTGGTCGTAGCCGGTGTAGTCGAAACCGCACCAAAGCTCGAACCGACCCGGATACTTCGAGTAGAGCGCCATCAGATCGTCGAACTGCTTGCCCGTGGTTCCCGTCAGGACGACGGCCTTGGCGATGCCGTGCTCGTCCATAACCCGCACCCATCGGTCCACCTGCTCGGGTGTCTTCGCGTAGGCGTGGGCGTGCATGTCGATTGCCGGGTAGCGGGCTTTGGCAACCTCCGTCCGTGGGATCTTGTAGACCGAGCGAGGGTGAAAGTCTTTCAACAACAGCGTTTCGGGCGAAGGCTCTTCCGCCGCGGGCGACAATTCCCCGGCACAGCACACAATCCCCACCAGAATGGCAGCCATATGCTTCATGATCGATCTCCTTTCACATCACCAAGGCGATTCAATACGCCGGCGTTCATGGGACCCTTCGGATGCGCAGGGCCATGTAAGGTCTCTCAGGCAGGTCGATGGCCGCCCGGCTCTTGTCGATGTACTGGTAGCGGTCCAGGGACTCGACTTCAAACGTCCGCTCCACCGGAACAACGGTCATATTCCATGTGTCGATGATCTCCGCCCGGAATCGCATGCCGTCCTGCAGCTCCGCACCGGGCAGCACAAACGGCCACTGCGCCATCTGCTCCTTGCCGAAGTAGATCAGGTAGTACTGCCCGGGCCGGCCTGCTATTGGTCTCGTAGTACTGGTCGATCGGGTCAAGCCCCCCATCCGGGCCATCCTCGACGATCTGTCGCAGGAAGGCGATGCGGGCGGGACTGGCCCCGGCGAGCGTCCCACCGCGCGAGATCCAGCCGTCGCCGTCTGGCTGCACGCGCGTCTCACCGTGCGTGGCATAGGCTCCGCCAATGACGGCTATCCAGAACCGGTAGACCATCTCTTCGCCCGTGAGCCGGCCCCAACGCTTGGCGATGGTGCCCTCGTAGTTGATCTCGTCGTGTACGATGGGCTTGCGATAGATGTCGCGCAACAAGGGCGAGACGCCGAAGAAACGCACCGCCATGTAATACTGAAGGCTCACGTGGGTGACCCAGGGCTTGCCATAATCGTAGATCCGTCCGGCGTTGTGAATCGAACGCAGGTGTCCGTACGGGTCCTTCGCCTGGACCAGTTGGAACAGCCGGTCCCAGTCGGTGTCCGTCAGATGCCGTATGAAGCTGTTCTCGTTGGCCAGGGACCACCAGACATTGCGGTACGCCGCCAAACGGGCCACAAGATAGCGTACGAAGCGGTCGTTGGTCTCCGCATCCATCGTGTCGAAGCCCCACTTGCCGCCGTCGTACGGCCGAAACAGGATCACATCGGCCTCGATACCCAGATCGCGAAGCTGTACGACACACGCTTCCAGTCGCCGGAAATACTCCGGCTTGAAGCGGGAAAAATCCCAGGTCTCTTTCGATGTCCCCTCGAACGGAAAGCAGTCCAGCGCCCCGGGCCCTTTGACATAGCTCTCGCGCCAGGGCGGGACCGCCAGAAAGCGCGCCTTGTTGAAGGGGGACTGCTTGAGCGTTTCGAGAGTCTGCCGGCGTCGCTCCTCGGACTGAAACGGCCACTCGTAGATCGTGGTGCCGAACGGGTAGAACGGCGTCCCGTCGGCATAGCCGAAGTGGTACTGGTTTCGGACCCGCACGGGACCGTGGCACCCGCGGGCGGGAGGGAGGCAAACGAACTGCCCTTCGTGGCCATCCAGGGCTTCGCGATTGCTCCTGGTCCGGTAGGTCCATATGCCTTCACGGTCGGGCATGAAACGGACCTTGAAGAGACCGTCTCCATCGTAGAATCCCTCGGGCTCGAAGGCGCGATCGCCCTGCCGAAAGACGGCGCTGAACTCGATGCCGACGAACGGATTGCCTGTCGCCGGACCGGATAGCGTCAGTTCGAAGTCATCCCACATCCGAACTGATCTATCCTCGCCCGCCGAGGCGTCCGCCCACACCAGGAAAACCAGAGCGATCCTCACCAGACGCTTCATACGAATGCGTTCCCTTCTCGTCAGAGGGCCATACCCTGCCCCGAAACCGCCTGGGCCGGGGCTCAGTAGACTCTATCGCTTCCGCCACCGTCGGGCAAGCCTTTGCCCGCCAGCGCGTAGTGACACGTAGGCAATTGCCCCCATAGCAGGTTGAGGATTTTCCCTATGGCGGCCCCAATCCGGGCTCCGTACTATCCCTGTGCGTTGACAATGTCCGTTCAACGGGGATGGACATTGCGGAATGGGTGCTCTGCCATGGCAGGGCTTATGGGAAGGAGTTGGCACGCCGGCAGAGTTCCTTTTGGGAACGTCAAAAGGGCACACGAAGCGGAAGAGACCGGAAGACCGACCTCAGGAAGCGATCGTGCTGGAAGGCGGGCCGAGTTATGAACCATGGACGTCATAACATCTACTATGCCGACGGCGACCTAAAGAGCACAAGAGCCGTGCAGGCTGTCCTCGACCGGGCGGATGCGGCGGTATCCTGTTTCACTGACCCTGAGGAGTGTCTGAAAGCCATCCGTGACGCCGGGTGTCGGCTCCTCGTCACCAACGTCCCGGAGCCAGCGGTCGAGGGCATCAAGCTGCTGACCCGTGTCCGGCACATCGCACCCTGGTTGCCGGTCATCATGCTGGTCGAACCCGGTCAGATCGACACCGCCGTCCAGGCCATGAAGGCCGGCGCCACAGATTGCCTGGAGCGGCCTCCTCAGACGAGCCGGCTGCTGGCAGCCGTGAATCAGGCGCTCCACCGAACGGACGTCACGACACCGTCGAAACCTCTGACGGAGGTGGAACAGGCGGTGCTGCACCTCGTGCTGGAAGGAAAAACCAACGGTGAAATCGCCGCCGGACTCCATCGATCCCGACGCACGGTGGAAGTCCATCGCGCCAACATCATGACGAAGCTCGGAGCGCGTCATATCGTCGATCTCGTGCGTCACGCCGGACTTGCCGGCCTGACGGACAAGTAGATCCGCCGATGGCGCTGCTGGTTCGACAGACGTGCCAGTATCATGCGCAACAGGCTTGCAGCCGTCGTCGCAGTGATGCCTTGGCGCGGTGGAAGCGGATGCGGGCTCGTTCGGGTGTGGTTCGCGTGCGGGAGGCGATCTCATTGTAGGGCAGGTTCTCATAACAGCGTAGACGCACCACGTCCCTGTGCTGGCCCTGGAGCTGTTCGACTGCCATGGCGACCTGTTGTAGGGTCTCCTCGCGAATCTCCGACTGCAATGGGTTGTCGTCGCTGTCGGCGCATCGGCGGTCCTGGAGGAAACTGCTCTGCATGGCCGTCTGAAGGCGCCGCCGCCGGAAGGCGTCCTGAATCTTGGTGTAAGCGATCCGATACATCCACGGCCAGAATCGATCGGGATTGCGCAACGACTCGACGCCGCAGAGCATCGCCAGCAGCGTGTCCTGGAGAATGTCCTCGGTCATGTCGTGGCTGAGCGTGATCCGCAGCACAAACGGGTAGAGCCGCTGCCAGACGACACCGGCCAGGTCTCCCAGGCCGGTCTTGTCTCCCGAGCCGGCTTGCCCCGGCAAGGTGTTCTGATTGTTCTCCGCACTCATTTCCCATACTCCGTGTTGCGACCGATGCAGGTTGGTCACCACTGGTCCTGTGTCGCGCGCACCATCGGCCGGAGCAAGACAATCCCGCCCGGGGTCGTCGGCCGATGCTGTTCACCCTCCGCCGTAGCCTTCACTGATAAAAGGCCGTTCTCGAAGAAGCGGTCACATTGATTCGACAGACGAATCGGTTTTCTGTTCCCCCGCATCAGAAGATCTTTCGGACTCGACCGGCGGCTCAGACGCTTGCACGCCCCCATCCCGCACGCGCCAGGTGGGCGCAGCCAGTTCGGGTATGTCCCACGCGCCGCCGCACAGGTGGCATCGTTCCATGTCGGCACGTCGCATCTTGCCGCACGCGGCACACGTCACCAGCCCCGCGCCTGGCCGGGTCATTCGGTACGTGATATAGGCGGGCAAGCCGAAGGCCAGCGTGCCCAGCAGCCAGAGACTTCGGGCGTTGCGCGACAGGCCCACCGCCGCTGCGTCGCGGACGACGCGCCACGCCAGGAAGATCGCCAGGCCGATCCCCGGCAGTATGATCCAGAGGGCCCCGAAGAATTGTGCGACGATGCCTTGTTCTGTCTGATCCCGATGCATCGCGGCGAACGAATTGGGAACGAGGAACAGAGTCCGGTGGCTCGCGCCGGCCTTGATCCGGTCGGCGAGAAAGAACGAGGCGAGCGTCAAGACAGGCGGATGCACGTTCTCCAGCAGGTACTTCGACACTGTCAGGGCCGGCGCCCAGGGCACATCGAACAGCGCCGCCCGGGCCGACCCGACCCACACCCCCTGACCGTGCTTCCGCGAGTAGGACTCCCTGCGCGTGTCGACGCGCGTCACCATGTTGCCGCCCTTGTCAAAGATGGACATCGCCAGGGATGTCCCCTGCCGGGAGACGCCGGCCGCCAGCAGTCCGGCGTACTCGTGTTCGGGCCCGATGCAGATCGCGTGCGCCTGGCGTACGAGCAACTGGGAGGGCCATCGGCGTCCTTCGCCGTACAACGTCTTGGGCGCGGGCAGTATGCCCTTTGCCGGGGTCAGCTCCAGCGTTCGCTGGTCCAGAAGGACAATCTGCCCCGAGGCGTCGATCACAGGGGCATACCGGCTCCAGTAGCCGCTGCTCGTGCTGAATCGTATCGTCCAGTGATACTCATATCGCGGCGGCGAATCTTCATCCTGCGCTTCCCGCAGCACTCGCTTCTTAGGCGGCTCCCAACCGAGAGACAGACCTTCATAGTACGGCGGAGAGCCCACCACAAGCGGCCTGCGCAGCATGGCGTCGGTCAGTTCGGGTCCGGCCTTGACAGTCATGGCTTCGCAGTCGATCGCGAAGAAACGATGCAGCTTCCGGTCGTAGAGGATGTGGTGCATCGAGGCGCCGGCCACGTGGACGGGATCATGGAACCGGCCAAGTGTCTCTTCCGGGGTCATGGACACGTCGTCCGGTCCGGCATGGTAGATCGCCGTCTGCCGCTCGACGTTCCCTCCACCGTCGCGGCGTTCCCAGTACATATCGCGAAACACGATCTGTCCGGCCGACCGGTCGAAGTACATCCAGGCCCCGTCCCGCGCATAATAGAAGACATCCGACCGGTCACCGCCGGGAACCTTGGACATGAAGTAATCGACGAATCCGAGGGTGGAGAGGAGCGCTTCGAGTTCCCTTCGGGCAAAGGCGACGGAGTGCTGGTCTGCATTGGGGTCGTTCTCGATCCCCCACGGCAGAATCCCCGACGGCGAGAACTGCACCGCCCTGGCCTCCTCAGGCATACGGACGCAGAGCAGTAACTCCGCGAAGTACCGGCCCCAATACAAGGGGATAACGAAGAACACCAGAACCACAAAGCCCGTGGCCAGGACCCTGATGCCATAGTTCATAGTGGTTTTCATGGTTCGGTACTCCTAAAGCGACGACGACGAGAAACGGCACCAGGCGCCGATCAGGCAGGCGAGGATGAAGATCCCCAGGATCACGGCAACCTCCGCGCCAAATCCCTTGATCCCGAGCAGCAGAGGCACGAGCATGACGATGGGCAACACGCCCAGCGTCGGCGCCAGCGAGCCCCGGTTCCATCCGGCGTAGATCCCGACGCTATAGCAGGCCAGGCACGTCAGAAAGACACTGCGGAACAGGTCCGCGAGTACCCCGCGATACAACGGGACCTCGGCTCGCTGAAGACCCAGCACGATCGAGCCCGCGATCATGAGGGGGAGCAGCAGGATCAAAATCGCCAGCACGCCGGCTGCAATGCGGGCGGCAAAGATCTGCGGCCGCGTGACGGGCAGCGCGGTCAGGAAGGCCGACACATTTCGCGTCCGGTCCGTGTACATCTGGGCCACTCCCAGGGCGCACAGCCCGGCGACGACCACAATCGTGGCCGGGATAAGCCCTCCGATAGCCACAAGCTCGCGATCGCCCCCTTCCAGGCCCAGACTGATCGAGACCAGCAACGCGGTCAGCAATCCGCTCAGGACCAAGGCCCCCACAAAATAGGCGATGTGGTCGATGACCTCGCGTTTCAGAAGCGTCCAGAACGTGCGCATGTCAAACCTCACTTCCTTCGAGGACCGCGGCGTTCGACGGCCTCGTACACTCGATGAAGATGTCTTCGAGGGTCATCACCAACTCGCTGCAACTGTCAGGCCCGAACGTTTCGAGGATGGCCTGCTTCTGCTCGTTCCAGTTGGCGACGGTGAGCACCATCTCGCGTCCGGTGTTTCGCTGGTTGATGATCTCGGTGATGTACAGGTTCTCCGGAGCTTCCGACGGGAACAGAATCCGCAGCTTGCGGACGCGCCGCTTGAGCTCTTCGAGCTCGCAGTCCACGGCGAGTTTGCCGCCGGCCATGATGCCGACGCGGTCGGCGATGCGCTCGACGTCCCCGAGGATGTGCGAACTGAACAGGATCGTGCGGTCCTGCTTCTGGATCAGGTCGATGGCCAGTTCGAGGAACTGGCGACGCGCGACCGTGTCGAGACCGAGCGTCGGGTCATCGAGGATCAGCAGCTCGGGATCGGCCGCCATCGCCAGCGCCAGGTTGAGCTGGGCCCTCATGCCGGCCGACAACTCCTTGACCTTGCGGTCCATTGGCAGCCGGAAGGTCTCCATGAGATGGTCGAAGAACTCTGCGTTCCACCGCAGAGACAGGTCTTTGCACAGCCCGATCAGTCGGCGGACGCGGTAGTTCTGGATCAGATTGTGTCCCTCGGCCACGTATCCGATGCGGGCCCGAGTCCCGGCGGTGAGGTTTCTCGAATCCTGCCCGAGCAGCAGGGTCCGGCCCCGCGTGGGCGGCTCCAGGCCCAACAGCGCGCGGATCAGCGTGGTCTTGCCGCACCCGTTGCGGCCCAGCAGCCCGTAGATGCAGCCACGAGGCACCTTCAGACCGATGCCGTCCAGCACGCAACGACCCTCGTAATACTTGACCAGATTCTCAACCACAATGGGGTGTTCATCCATATCCGACCTCTCGTTCGTCACTCAACCGCCCAAATCAGACACACCCGCCGCGTGCAACGCCGCCAAGGCGCGGGCGTGATTCTCGTCGAATCCGCTCCACGCGTCCACTACCTTCCCATCCGCGCCGATGACAAAACCGACGGGCGGGCTGTCGAACTTGACTCCATAGCCCTCGACGAGGAGACTCGCTGCCTCCTTGGAGGAATCGAGAACACAGGGAAAGGTGATCCCTTCGTCGCGAAGGAACGTCTGCGCGATGCGCCGGTCGTCGGCGACGTTGACGCCGAGAATCACAAGTCCCTTGTCCTTCGCCTTCCCATGCAGGGACTGAAGATACCGCACTTCATCGCGACACGCAGGTGACCCGACTCGCCAGATACAGAGCCATACCACGCGGCCCTGAAAGTCGGCCAGACGAATCGTGTTTCCCGAGGCCGAGGACAGCTCGAAACCGGGCGCCTCTGTCCCAGGCTCCAAGAGGAACTCGTCCAACGACGGCGGATTCCACACACGATACCCTTCCGGCGGGGACCACGCGAACTGCTCGTTTGGGATCGAAGAGTCGATTTCCACGCGCCACCATTCCTCCACCACCACGTGGTTGTCGGCCAGGCGAACGATCTCCTTGATCCGCCGGGGCAGGTGGTCCTCCCGGGAGAGCCAGTAGTGCCGCATGCGTTGGGCCTTGACGTAGCTGACCTCGATCACGTCGCACGCTTCGCCGTGAATCTCGTTCCCACCGCGAAGCCGAATTCCGTCGATGTAAGGCTCGAATTCATCCGCACCGCCAAAGAACAGACGCGGAGACCAGATCAGATTGCTCCAGGCGACCCCGAGCCGGGTCATTTCGCTCAAAACATCGATGTCCGGGGAACAGGCCATGTCCACATAGACGTTGGATTGGGTCTGTTCGTAACGTGCAAAATCGTCAACTTTCAAAAAGGGACGGTCGCTCGACCAGAAGATCCGGAACCGATCGCCGTCGGCAAGAACGGTCGTGACTTTCGTGCTCATCCCGTTGGTCAGATCCACGCGAACGAGGTTCGGTTTCTTCAGGCGGACCGTGCAGGCCGAAGGTTCGCTGTCCGGGCCACTACAGATGCTTCGATACGACAGAGTCTGCGCGCGGCGCGCCGCTTCGAGCATTGCCTCATACAAAGCCCGCGCCTGCGGCTCGTTCTCCACAATCATCGTGGGTTGCCAGCGCGCGGCGGAGGCGCTGACCACATACAGAGCCCAGATCTCCGCAACCGCGGCCGCCGCCACTACGATCCAGATGTTGATCTTGTCTTTCATCTGCATAGAGGTCACAATCGTCAATCCCGCACGCGCGAGAACTGCCGCCGACAGAGCAGCGACATTCCAACAGCGCCATAGACGCATGTCAGGATCAGGCTGTGCACCACACAGGCCACGCTCTTGGACAGACTGAACCGGCCGACCGTCAGCGAGTACGGGCCGTATTCTCCCTCGGCGAACTTGCGCAACAGCTCGAAGGGAGGCCAGGCGTACCGTACAAAGGCGGTCAGCCAGCCCGCCCCCGCTTCTCCGCGCAGCAAACCGATCAGGATGTTCACCAGGAGATAGCCCGCGATGAAAACAACGAGCAGCAGCAGGGAATTGAACGCCCGTCCCAGAACGACGGAAAGCGACGTCGAAAGGGCCGCGACCGTGTTGAACAACAGCCACGAGGCCAGCAGCCACACGCCAATTCCGTCGATGCTGTTTCTGGGCGTCAACCAATCCAGCACGCTGAGCAGAACGCCGGTCAGCAGAAGATGGACGGCCGCCTGAAGCGACAGACCGATCCATCGGAAGAGGTAGAGCTTGCCCGTCCAAAACGGCTTGGTCACGAGCACGCAGATCCGGCCGGAGGCGATGTCGTCGCCGAGAATCCCCGCGCTGAGGGTCAAGGCCAGAAACAGGCCGCTTCCGAAGAGGATGAACTTGCCCGTAGTCTCCGTTTTGGTGGGAACGATACTCCACCAGTACACCCCGTACATCAGCAGCCAGGTCAGGTGCGCAATCCAGATGTAGCTCCGCCGGAAGTACGTTTCTCGTATCAGTTCATACGCTCTCATTGGCCGTTCCCCTCGCCACACAGACGCAGAAAGACGTCTTCGATGTTCTCGCGCTTCAGTACGACACTCGTGATCCTCGCGCCGTTCGTCACGAGGTCGCTCACAACATCAGGGACCTCATCGGCGTCGCTGATCGCAATCATCAGTTCCTTGTCGGAGGCACCAAGCACCTTGAAGGCGGGCAGCGTCGACCGGGCCAAAGCCTCCCCGTTGGAAACCACGCCCACGTGAAGCTGCCCCGCCTGGCTGGCGTTTAGCTCGTCGCCGAACTGCACGATCCGGCCCCGGTGCATGAAGATGTAGTCGTTCGTCAACTTCTCCAGTTCGCCCAATCGGTGGGAGCTGATCACGACCGACGTGCCGCGACCACGCAACTGCTGGAGCAGATCGCGCAGCTCGATGATACCGATCGGGTCCAGACCGTTGCTCGGCTCATCGAGCAACAGCAACTGCGGATCGGACATCATGGCGATGGCCAGGGCCAGCCGCTGTTTCATGCCCTGCGAAAAATCGGAGGCCGGCCGATCGGCGAACTCCTCCATCTGCAGTTGCTCGATGGACTTGTCTACCTGCCGGGCGATGCCTTCGCGTGAGAGCCCCAGCAGCGCGCCGTGGTAGCAGAGCACGGCTCTGGCAGTATACAGGCCCGGGAAGACCGGGTGTTCCGGCATGAATCCCAGGTAGCGTCTGGCGCCCACCGACCGGGCCGGATGGCCGCAGACCGTGACCCGCCCTTGTGTGGGCAGGATCAGTCCAGCCATCAGGTTCAGCAGCGTGGACTTGCCCGCGCCGTTGGGACCGATCAGTCCGACGATCTGCCCCTTCCGCACGGACAACGACACGTCCCGCAGGGCACACACCGCCTTGTCAAGACTCGCAAACGGCCGGCGGAAGACCTTCGTCAGACCTGCGCATTCAACGACCATCGGCTGTACACCACATTCGCAAGCTGGCTTCTCACATGTCGGCACAAGCACAGTGCATCTCCCTTTCACAAATCCGTCAGAATCTCAGATGTTCTCGGTTGAGCTGCCCGCGCTGTCACTGAACCGCCAGAGCAGGTCGTACTCCGGCACCTTGCGGCGAGGATCATCCGACCTCTTGCGCTCCTTCGGAATGCCGCCGTTGTCGTGCATGTCCTCGCCGGCGCTGTAGACGAGAAAACCATCCTGTTCGGCACGGTAGTGGAGCGGTTGCTCCACGTACGGGTCGATGAGCTTCTCCAGCTTCAAATCGTCGAGCGATGACGGGAAGGCGCCGTGTTCCCTGCGGTATTCGAGTAGGCCCAGCCCGGCCCGGGTCATATCCAGCCGGGCTACCATGTCGCAATGGACCCCTTTGAAGAAGTCGTTCACCTGCGTTGCCCAATGGGTCAGAAAGTGCTTGCCCCTCGCGTCGTTGAACTCCTTTCGAATGCCTGTATCCCTCGGCACGTAGGGGCTCTCGAACATCTGTACCGCTTTGTGCATCGCACGCAGATAGGCGGCATGAGCCGCGATGAACAACGGCCGGAAAGTCACGACGCGAAACATCGCCCGATTGATCGTATCCAGGGCACTTTCCTCGTTGCCCGCCGGCTGATCGTTCTGCATGGCCTCGTACAACTCGTCGCTCGACAGATGGAAGAACCACTCGCCTCGCACCAGCCGTTCGGCGTCCACCGCTCGCACCAGAGGTTCTACGCCGTCGAGATCTTTCAGCACATCCTGCATCTTCCGACAGGTATCCGCGTCTGGCGGGGCGACCCCGCAGAGCTTCTGAATCGTGTAGCAGCAGTCTCGGATCAGACACAGACGCGCGAACTGGGTGTCCATACTCGGGTCGGAAACCAACGCATCGGCGATCTTGAACTGCCCCCGCACAATGTCCCAGACCTCGGTCCCACCACCTGCTTTGATCTGGTGGTACGCCCTGGCCCGGGCAATGGCTGCCACGCGTCGCAGATCATGGAACCCGAACGGCCCATCGAGCTTGCCGGCTTTGTAGTCCCGATCGAATCGGCATTCGGGCCGCCGCATGGCCTCTTCGAGCGAAGACAGTGCCGAAGCCACTTCCTCTCGTTTGAGGAGTTCCTCGAACTCATCGACCTGATTGGCATCGAGATCGTCGGCCAGAAAGCCATAGGCCAGCTTGCCGAGGTAGTCGAGCATGTCCTTCCTGGGGGCGGGCAACTCCTTGAGTGTCGCGACGGCGCGCTGGTACAGCAGCGCGGCGTTCCTGTCTTCCGGAACCGGCTCGGGGATGACCTGGGCCGCCTTCATGGGCCGTCCCGCCGCTTCGAGGTCTGCGCACGCCTGCCGCAGCTTGACCGTGGACCGGATCAGCGCGACACCATAGGCGATGACCAGCACCGCCACAATGCCCCCAACAACTATCAGTATTCTCTTCGTCCTCTTGTGCATCTTCGTCCCCTACCTTCTGGAGTCGTTTGATACGGCCGAAGCACCGCTTATCCCTCTTTCGAAGCCAGATTGAACCTCTCGATAGCACGATTGAACCACTCGACTAGCGTCGCCTTGTCGATCTGCATATGAAAAGCCTCGACCACGATCCGCTCCAGCTCTTCGCAGACGATCCGTTTCCGCACCGCCTTGCTGAGATTGCTGTCCAGGTTCGCCACGAAGGCGCCGGCGCCCGCCCGGGTGACGATGATGCCCTCCTGTTCGAGCTGGCGATAGGCCTTGGCGATGGTGTTGGGATTGATCGCCAGTTGCTGAGCCAGTTGGCGAACCGTCGGCAATCTCTCTTCCCTCGCGAGCCGGCCCAGGGCGATGTCCCGCTTGACCTGATCGATGATCTGAAGATACACGGGCCGGTCGGACGCGTTGTCGATGCGAAACTGCATAGGCCACCTCAGTATTTGTACTATTATTACTATTACAACCATAACACCCTTCTGGTTCACGTTCAAGAGAAATCTTTCGGAATTCTCTTTCTCCGGTCGCATCGGCGCGCCCGGTCTTGACGAACGAACGGAACGCCGGTATTCTCTGCGATGGACAGGACTTGGGTACAGGAGACCAGGCGATGGCAAGTGCGAAAGGAAAACGCAGGAGCTGGCGTGAGAAACTGGAGAACCCAGCGGTGGAAGGGCTGCCCAAGGTGGTGGACATCCCGGAGAAATGGCGGAAGATGATGGGAGGACGCCGCGTGCTGGTGCCCACGCCTCTGATGGCGGACGAGGAAATCCGAACGGTGCGGAAGGGCCGACTCATCACGACCGGCCAGATCCGCCGGCGTCTGGCCGACCGCGAGGGCGCTGATTCAACATGCCCGATGACGCTGGGCATCTTCCTGCGGATCATCTCGGAGGCCGCTGAAGAGGACCGCGGCAACGGGAAGAAGCGTATCACCCCCTACTGGCGGGTCATCAAGGACGACGGCAGCCTCAATCCCAAGATTGCCGGCGGCGTCGAGGCCCAGACGGCCCGACTCCAGGAGGAAGGCCATACGATTCTGCCGGGCGAAGGCAAGAGACCGCCCCGCGTCAGCGATTTCGAGAAGGCTCTCGTCTGAGTGACCGTCTGGAGTATCGGCGATCCGACGAAGGAGCCCCTTCAACGGGAAGAGTATGAGCCTCATACAACTCCGGGACAAAAATAGAATTGAGTCCTTCCTGCGCCAGGATCCTGAGCTGCGCATTTACGCCCTGGGGGATCTGGACGATTTCTTCTGGCCGTACACGACTTGGTTCGGTCGCCAGGAGGCCGGCGAATTGAAGGACATCGTTCTTATCTACGCGGGCAGGGCGATGCCGACTGTGATTGCCGAGGCGGAACAAGCGGAGGGTATGTGCTCTCTGCTGGAGGAAATCGGTTCGCGCCTGCCCCGGCGGTTTCACGCCCATCTGAGCCTCGGCGTCGAAGACATCTTCCAGAACAGCCACATCGTGCATCCGCACGGAATGCACTGCCGGATGGCTCTTCGCAAGGGCACGCGCGTGAGAGACGTTGACGATTCCAGGGTTGTCTCGCTTGGCCCGGCCGACTTCGGCGAAGTGCTGGCGTTCTACGAAGAAAGCTATCCCGGCAACTGGTTCGACGGCCGGATGCTCGAAACGGGGCGGTACAACGGTCTGCGGGATGCCGGACGATTGCTGAGTGTGGCCGGTGTACACGTGTACTCGCCGCGCTATCGCGTTGCCGCTCTGGGGAATATCGCGACCCATCCGGCTCACCGCGGCAAAGGGTACGGGACACGTGTCACGGGGCAACTCTGCCGGACACTGCGGGATGAGGTCGAGCACATCGGTCTGAATGTCAAAGCCGACAACGAGCCGGCATTGCGATGTTATCGCCGATTGGGCTTCGAGGTCGTCGCTCGTTACGCGGAGTTTGACTTCGAGCGGCGGACCTGAGGGCGAGGTCAGGCCTTCCACGCCCGGATCAGGGAATTCATGCCTTCGTCCGGGTACAGCAACTCGACGTCGGCAAAGCCGGTGGCGGACAGGTCGTCACGAAACTCCTCGAAGGTATAGGAGTTGCCCCCTTCAGTCCCCACCAGCATGTTGACGGCAAACAGCGCCCCTGCCGGCGGCTTCGTGCGCGACCGGTCCAGCACAACGTCGCGGATGGCCAGCGCCCCGCCCGGCGTCAGAGCGGCGTATGTCTTGGCGAAGAGGGCCCGATTCTCCTGGCGGGAGTTCTGGTGGGCGATGGCACTGAGCCACGCCAAATCCGCGCCGCCCGGCAAGTCGTCGCGGTTGTAGTCGCCGGCCACGAGGGTGACGCGATCGAGCAGATTGGCGCGCATCAAGCGCTGCCTGGCCAAAGGAACGACCTCGGGCAGGTCGAACAAAACCGCGGTCGCTTCGGGCGCCCCCCTCAGAAAGGCGATCGTCCAGGTGCCGGAAGCGCCTCCGATGTCCAGGAGCCGCTGGAACCTCAGAGGCCCCAGCCTGCCGACCACCGCCGGAGCGACGGCGACGCTGAAGTTGTCCATGGCGCCGATGAATGCCTCGGTGTCGGCAATTTCACCTCGTATGCTCGGCGTCCGCTGGGCGGGCCCACCGTCGCGGACCACCCTGGCAAGCTGAACCCAGCGGCGCAGGCAGTTGGCCTGATGACGCAGCCCGGCCAGTACGTTGGTCGGTGAATCTTCGCTCAGCAGATTGGCCACCTCGGGCGGGACCACATAGACGTCGCCCCGCTTCGCAAGCAGGTCCAGGGCCGCCAGAGCGTCCAGCAGGATCGCCGTGGCTCGCGGATCGGTGTCCAGAACCGACGCCAAGGCCGCAGCGGTCGCCGCTCCCCGGGCCAGGACGGTGAAAATGTCCAGATCAGCCGCCGCGAGAACCACACAGGCCGGCTGAAACGCCCGAGCGGTTTCCAGGAGTTTCGCTTCTGTCCACAACTGCACCGTAGAGACTCTCCTTCTGCGGATGACCCAATGATCCCGCCGGAGCGAAAGAATAGGACACGCAACGCCTTACGTGCAGCCGATGGTATCAGAAGCCTCCGGGGAAGGGCACCAATTTCCAACGGGCGCCCGGCAGTTTTTCCGCGTTCGCTCTTGACGAGACCCGTGACTTGGGGTTTACTGTGGTCTTTGGCATGCTCAAGTCGGGGTGCGAGCGAGGCTCGGCACCGTCGATGTGTCCGACGGGACTCGCCCCGGACCGGCAGTTTGGCGAATGTCAGTTGAAAGGAGACTCTCCGATGACAAGGACCGTTATCATTGCCACAACCCTGCTCTTGCTGGTCGCTGCCGCAGGATGTACCCCCACGGATCGTGGGCTAAGTCACCGACTGCCCCAGCGAACCATTTATGAGAGCCCAACGCCTGCCGCGGAGGTGGACCAGGTCGTGGGCTCCACGGATGAAGTGGACCTCGTGGAACAGGTGGCGACGCATCGCCGGTCCTACCGCCGTAGTCTGGAACTGCTCATGACCCATTACACCGTCGTCGGGGACAATCGCAAGCTCAGGTGGGCTCAGGAGGAATTGCGGGCGCTGGACCGGATGCCGCAGTACCGTTACATCATCGACGCCCAAGTCATGCCGGCGAACCTCCAGGCCTCGACGCGAATCCCGGCGGCGGACGAGTTGTATCTGGACGCGGTCGAGACGCAGCGCCAGGCCGAACCGATCGGAATCCTCAAGGATGAGGAACTGCTGCGCGTGGCGCTGACGAAGTACAATTCGTTGATTCGCCAGTATCCCAATTCCGACAAGATCGACGATGCGGCTTACCGGGCGGCGGGAATCTACGATTACTTCAAGGACTATGAGATCGCCCTGCTCTACTACCAGCGGGCGTATCAATGGGACCCGGACACGCCCTATCCGGCGAGATTCTACGCCGCTTCGCTTCTCGACAAGAAGCTGCACCGGCGAGACGAAGCGCTGCAAGTCTATCAGGAAGCTGTCCTGCGGGAAGGCGACCGGTACGACGAGTGGAAGATGTACGGGGAACGCCGGATCAAGGAGCTCAGCAGCTCCCAGAACTGATGCCGCTTGACAGGTCTATCGCCAGCGTGTCTTCTCAGGGTCTGACAGTACGTCAGACCCTTTTTTGTGGGCCATGGCGGTCTGCCGGAAGGACCCCGTGAGGAACAGCTATGGAACCGCTGGAGCGGAAGGTGGCGGATTTCATCCGAGGCATGGATCTGTTCTCAGGGGCCAGACGTGTCCTGCTGGCTGTCTCCGGCGGGGCGGACTCTTTCGCCCTGCTGCACGTGATGCACCGATTGACCGCGCATGAAGTGATCGGCGTCGAGCTTCTCTGCGGCCACATCAATCATGGACTTCGGGGGGCCGCCGGCGACGGCGACGAGGCTTTCGTAATCCAAGAGTCGCGCGAGTTGAACCTGCCTGTCGTCAGCCGAACTGTCAACGTCAGAGCGTATGCACAGGAGCATCACCTCTCAACGGAAACGGCAGCGCGGCAGTTGAGGCTGAATACCCTTATCGAGATCGCCGGCGCCCACGGTTGTGCCGCCATCGCCATGGGGCACCAGAAGAACGACAATGCCGAGACCATCATCCAGCGACTGGGACGCGGGACGGGCCTGCGAGGTCTGGGCGGCATCTGGCCGTCGCGATGGGCCCGCGACGGCCTCGCGTTGGTCCGCCCGCTGCTGGAGTGCTCGCGCATCGAGATCGTCGAGTATCTCCGATCGAGGAAGCTCTCCTGGCGGGACGATCACACCAACAGCGACTGCATCTATACACGGAACCGGATTCGCCATCGCCTGCTGCCGGAATTGCAGGCCCGATCCGACAGCCTGCTGGTCGAGGAACTGGCCTCACTGGCGGCTTCTGCCAAGAAGTTGTACGCCCGAGTTGCTGACGAGGCCCAGCAGGCCGCGACAAGACATGCAGAGTTCAGCGCCAACGAAGCCAACGTTGAGCCGGAAGCACTGGCCGCCCTGCCCGAACCAGTCGGCGTCGAACTGGTCCGACAGGTGCTCACGAGACTGGGTCTTGGGGAACGTGACTTGAGCCGGCGACATTACCGAAGCCTGCTGGCATTGACCGGACCTGCGTCAGGCGGGCAAAAGGTGAACTTGCCCGGCGATTTCTGGGCACAGCGTCTGCGCGACACGATTGTTGTGCGCAGGCCGCTGCGCCGGGGTCAGCAACTCCCCGATCCGGTCGAACTGCGTATCCGCGGAACCACACGATTCGGATCGTATCGCATCGACGCGCAGATCCTCGACGCCGGGCAGATCAAGCCGGCAGCAATCACCGGCAAGAAGAACCCCTTCCAGGAATACCTCGACCTCGGCCGTATCCGCCCTCCGCTCGTTGTGCGACCGCGCCGCCCCGGCGACCGGTTTGTCCCGCTGGGCCAACACAGTCAGAAGAAGGTCGGCAAGTTTCTCACGGCCGCCAAAGTCGCGGACAATCTCCGTTCGCGAGCCTTTGTAATCGAAGACGTCCAAGCCATTCTCTGGGTCTGCCCCATCCGCATCAGCGACCACGCCAAGGTCACCGAAAACACGTCGATCATCCTTGATCTGAGCGTCGCGGAAGTGTAGCTTCTATCGATAGCTGAGAATCGCAAAGGAGGGAAGACATGATCAGTCGCAGGCAGTTGCTGGAGCACGCCAAGGCTCAGGGAGCCACGGACATCCATGTTTGCGCAGGGGCGCCGATCCTCTTTCGCATTGGCGGCAGGCTTGTGCCTGTGACAAAGGAGAAGTTGACCGCGCAGCAAAGCCAGGAGATCGCCTATGACCTGCTGACGGTCGAGCAGAGGAAACTCTTCGAGGAGAGACTCGACTACGACCTGATGCTGGCCGAGGACCAGGGGCGCTATCGTATCAATGTCGGGTATTTCGACAGCGCCGTCGGCGCCACCATCCGCATCCTACCCGCGTACGCCAGAACGATTGCCGAGCTGTTCCTGCCGGACGTCGTCAGAGATCTCGCCCATCGTCGCAAGGGACTCGTTTTGATCACCGGCGCGACCAGCCAGGGCAAGACCACCACGATGACGGCGATGATCGACGAGATCAACACGAGCAACGAGAAACACGTCATCACCATCGAAGACCCGATCGAGTATACGCACGTCAACAAAGCCGGCGTCGTCCGCCAGCGCGAAATCGGCCGCGACACTCAGTCGTTCCAATCCGGATTGCGGGCGGCCCTGCGACAGGATCCCGACGTCATCGCCATCGGCGAGATGCGGGACTACGAGACCATCAAGATCGCCCTGACGGCCGCCGAGACAGGGGTGCTCGTCCTCTCGACGCTGCACGTGATCTCGATCGACAAAATCCTGGAGAGACTGCTCAGTTACGCACCGGCCCATGACGAAGGACAATTGCGGTTCCTGTTGGCCGAATCGCTTCAGGGCGTCATCCATCAGGAGTTGGTTCCCACCGTGGATGGCCGGCAACGCGTGGCGTGTGAAGTGCTGGTGGTGACCAGCGCCGCGAAGAACATCATTCGCCGCAAGGGCGGCTATTTTCTGCGCAGCGTCATCGAGACAGGCAAAAAGCATGGCATGGTCACCATGGAAGAGTCCATCAACGGATTGCTCGCTCAAAAAATCATCACCGAAGCCGTCGCGGAGAGTATCCTGGCCAACTACAAATAGCAGGAGCGGAATTCATCGGACTTCCGCCCGTCAGGAGGCAAGCATGGGCAAGAGCACGCGACGCGAATTTCTGAAGGCCGCCGGTCTGGGGGCGGCGTCTTTGGCGCTGACCGGCAGCATGCCGTTGTCGGCACAGGACGGTGGGACAAGACCGCGTCCCAACATCCTGCTCTGCATCGCCGACGACTGGTCTTGGCCCCACGCGAGCATCGCCGGCGACCCCGTCGTCAGAACACCCGCGTTCGATCGTGTCGCGCGCGAAGGGGTGCTGTTCGAGAACGCTTTCGTCACGGCGCCGTCCTGCACCCCCTCGCGAGGTTCGATCCTCACCGGGCAGTGGCACTGGCGACTGGAAGAAGGCGGGAACCTCTGGAGCACTCTGCCAGCCAGGTTTGCGGTCTATCCCGATCTGCTGAAGAAGGCCGGCTACCACGTCGGCGTGACGCGCAAGGGCTGGGGACCGGGCCGGATCGAGCCGGGCGGTCGAACGCGAAACCCGGCCGGGCAGTCATATAAGGATTTCCGGGCCTTCCTCGAAGCCTGTCCGCCAGATGCGCCATTTTGCTTCTGGTTCGGCAGTACCGATCCACACAGGCCGTATGAACAAGGGTCCGGCGTCAAGAGCGGGATGAAACCACAAGACGTTCGTGTGCCCGCCTGCCTTCCTGACAACGAAATCGTTCGCAACGATTTGTGTGACTACTACGGGGAGGTGCAAAGATTCGACCGCGAGGTCTCCGAACTGCTGGGGTTGCTTAAGGCCAGTGGTGACCTGGACAACACGCTCGTCGTGGTCACCGGTGACAACGGATTGCCGTTTCCCCGATGCAAGAGCAACTTGTACGACCTTGGAACCCATGTGCCTCTGGCGATCCGCTGGCCCGCCAGAGTTCCGGGCGGCCGCATCGTGAAGGACTTCGTCAGTCTGCAAGACCTGGCCCCGACGTTCATCGAGGCCGCGAGTCTCACACCGCCATCGGAGATGACGGGGCACAGTCTGATCGCTATCCTTACATCAGGCAGGTCCGAACATGGGCAGTCGGGACGTGACCATGTTTTGACGGGCAAGGAGCGACACGCCTCGGTCCGCAAAGGGGGCTTGGGCTATCCGTGCCGGGCGATCCGCACGCACGACTTCCTCTACATCCGCAACTATGAACCTGGCCGATGGCCGGCAGGAGACCCCGTCGACGGCGGCGCACCCTACTACCCCAATTGGAGCTATGGGGATATCGACGGCTCGCCGACGAAAACGTACATGCTGGAGCACGCGGACAAGACGCATGTGAGAAAACTTTTTGAATTGGCCTGCGCGAAGCGTCCTGCCGAAGAGCTGTATGACCTGCGAAGAGATCCGGAGCAGCTCAATAACGTGGTTGGCGTACCGGACTATGCCGCCGCTCGGAAAGAACTGGCGGCAGCCCTCCAGGCGGAGCTGGCGGCAACGGGCGACCCGCGTGCGCTGGACGCAGGCGATGTCTTCGACCGCTATCCCTACTACGGAGGCCAGCAGCCACGGAGATAGGCGCGTCAGAAGTCGCACAGGCCACAGATGCACCCGCCGGAGTAGTCGTCCTCGACCGACACGAGATCGCTCGGCTGACGAATCTCGTCTCCCATCGAAAGAACCTGCTCGGGCTTCGAGCCATACCGGTAGATCGTGATGCCTTTGCAGCGGAGCCGATGGGCGGTCAGGTAGATTTCACGAACGTCTTCCACGGTCGCGGCAGCCGGGAGATTGATGGTCTTCGAAACGGCGTTGTCGGTATACCTCTGAAACGCCGCCTGAATCTCAAGGTGCTGGCGCGCCGGGATGTCGAACGTCGTGACGAAGAGCTTCTTCACATCCGACGGCACACCCTTGACGTTCTTCAGAGAGCCGCGTCTTGCCATCTCCGCCAGCATGTCGCGGCGGTAGAAACCGCGATCGCGGGCGACCTTCTCAAACCACGGATTGGTTTCGAAGAGGCGCGTTCCGGACAGGACGTTGCGAACAAAGCTGATCGCGAACAACGGCTCGATGCCGCTGCAGCACCCGGCGATAATGCTGATCGTCCCCGTCGGCGCAATCGTGTTGACCGTGGCATTGCGAAGCTTGGAATTCCTCCGGGCATGGATCGATTTCCGGAAACTCGGAAACGGCCCCCGGACGCGCGCCAGTTGCTCCGAAGCGACGAGCGATTCGGCGTGAATGAACCGCATGAGCCTGCGTGCAAACGTGACGGCCTGCGGCGAGTCGTAGGCGATGCCCAGCCGAATCAGCAGGTCGGCAAATCCCATTACGCCCAGGCCGATCTTCCGATTCGCTTTCGTCACGTCCGCGATCGACTCGAGCGGGAACCGATTGACGTCGATCACATCATCGAGAAACCGCACACCCCAGTGGACCTGGTCTCGCAGCTTGTCCCAATCGACCCTCGCGCCGGCGCCTTTGCTGCCGGGGCTCTCCGTAACCATCCGGGCCAGGTTGATCGAGCCGAGGATGCAGCTCTCGAAAGGCAGCAGAGGCACCTCACCGCAGGGGTTCGTCGCTTCGATCCGGCCCTGCTCCGGCGTGGGATTGGCCCGGTTGATGTGGTCGAGAAAGACCAGACCCGGATCCCCCGTCCGCCAGGCCGCGTTGACCATCATGTCGAACAGAACTTCCGCCCGGATCTGTCTCGAACCTCGACCCGTCCTGGGATTGACCAACGCAAAGGTCCGTCCGTTGACCACGGCTCGCATGAACCGGTCTGTGACACCGACCGACAGATTGAAGTTCGCCAGAACACCCGCGCGGCTTTTCGCCTCGATGAACTCAACGATGTCCGGATGGTCACACCGCAGGATGCCCATGTTGGCGCCGCGTCGCTTGCCGCCCTGAACGATGATCTCGGTCGCCTTGTCGAAGATACTCAGAAACGAGATGGGGCCGGACGCATGTCCCTGAGTCGAAGCGACCACGTCGCCGCGAGGACGAAGCCGCGAGAAGGCGAATCCGGTGCCGCCGCCGGTCTGATGGATGCGGGCCATCTCTCCCAGGGCCCGAAAGATGCCCTCAATCGAGTCTTCGATAGGGATGACAAAGCAGGCGGAGAGCTGTCCCAGACGCGTGCCGGCGTTCATCAAAGTCGGCGAGTTGGGCAGGAACTCCAGGTTTCGCATCATCTCGTAGAACTGCTGCTCGGCCTCGTCGACGACCGATGGCGGTCCGTAGTTCGCTTCCGCTTGGGCCACGTGATGAGCCACCCGGCGGAACAGCTCGCTGGGCGTCTCAACGATGCGACGCGTTTCATCCCTGAGCAAGTACCTTCTCTTGAGCACCTCGATAGCGTTGACGGACAGCTTGAGGTCGTCGCTGGAGCCAAAGGCCGCTTTGGCCAGGCGGATTTGCGAACGGCTCTCCCGATACAGAATGTAGGCCTTGGCGATGCGGCTGTGGCCCTCGCTCATCAGGACCGTCTCAACAATATCCTGAATGGTCTCAATACGGGGAACGCCCCTGGCATGCCGCTGAGCCAGGTGATCGACAACGACCTGGGTTGCCTGTGCCGCAACATCGTCCGCGCTCTTCTGGTCCAGGAGGACCTCCAGCGAGGCGCGTCGGATGGCGTCCCGGATCTTGGACGCATCGAACGCCACCACGCGGCCGTCCCGTTTCTTCACGCCTTTGGGAAGATCAGTGTGAGCCATGGTCCGAATCCTCTACTCTCGTGAGCGGTGCCCGTCGCTCGCCAACAGTCGGTGCCTGCCATCCACCATACGCATCCCCGCCCGCGTTAACCATCCGTTTTTGCGGTTTTCTGCAGTCGGCCGGCCCGAACGACGGATTTCTGTCAAGATTCTTGACCCAAAGTACGATCTAAGATTATAAGCTCTCGCGCCCGGTTTCTCTATCGGATTGCGGAAGGGTGCCCGGGCACTGTAACAGAGTCCCATAATCTTGAAATAAAGGAGAGTCAGAGTGAATCCCTTGAAAGCACTTGGGCTCGTTGCGCTTTTGTTTGCCATCGGCTCGATCGCGGGATGCTTCTCTTCGAATCCCGATGATATCCGCGCCTTCGTCAAGCCCTACGAGGTTGACGTGACGGCGGAGAACTACGTCTTCGAACCGCCGGATGAGGTGGAGATTCATTGCCCGGACATCCCGCCGATCGACATGCAGCGCCAACGCATTCGTCCCGACGGCAAGATCAGCTTCAAAGAACTGGGCGAGATCGAGGTGGCCGGCAAGACTCCCAAAGAGGTGTCCGCTCTGATCGAGGGCATGGTTACCGAGCTGTATGCGCTGCCTGGCGACAACCGCATCGATGTCCGCGTGGCCGCCTTCACCAGCAAAGTCTACTACGTCGTTGGACAAGTGATGCGTCCGGGCCCCCGCAACTACACCGGACGGGACAACCTCGTGACCGCCCTGGCCGACGCTCAACCCAATTCCATGGCCTGGGAGAAGCGGATTCAGGTCATCCGCCCATCGGCAACCGAGGCCGAGAGGCCGATGATCTTCGAGATCGACTACATCAGGGTCATCAAGGAGGGCGACACCACGAACAACGTACTCCTGGAAGAAGGCGACATCGTATACGTGCCGCCGACCATCCTGGCCTCCTTCGGCCTGCTCCTCGAAGAGTTCATCAGCCCGATCGCGAGGGCCTTCTACGGCGCATATCTCATCCAGAATCCGCCTTCCGGCGGCGGCGAGTACAGCCCCTACGGTGGCAGCCGGTATTGATGGCGCATCGCGGGGCTCGATCCGGCGCAACGTATCGCGGGAAGACGAACGTATGACCGCACGACGCCTGCTGAAACTGACGCACGTGGTCAGCATGATCTGGTTCATGCTCTGCGTGGGCTACATCGTCGTGCGGGCACTCCACGAGGCGGGGTTCAACTGGTTGCTCATCTTCTCGCTTTCGGGCCACTCCGCGCTGGCCGTCTTTCTGCTGGTCAGTCTCTATCTGTTCGCTCTGTTTCGCGGCGTTGGCGGGACGCAGCATATCGCGCTGGAACACCCTCTCACGAGCACTCACTACTATATGGGGCTCTACGTAGCTGCCCCTCTTCTCGGAGGCTTGGCCGGCGTTCTGGGCATGTTGGGCGTCCAGGATATCGGTCGTTTCCTGGTGGGATTGGCGCTGGGGACTTTGTGCACGACGTTCACGGTCTGGGTGATCATCGATCCGGTGGCTGGCTTGATCGAGATGCTGCTGCCGACCAGCCGAAAGCACCGAGCCGAACGATTGGCCCGGATCGAGGCCGATCGGCGGGCCCGTCGCGAGCGACGCGAACGCGTCCTGGCCGAAGCCTTCGCCCGCGAAGCGCAGGAGCGACAACGATGGCAAGAGCGGCTCCAGCCACACGCCGAGCGTCTGGCCGTGCTCTTGACCGCCGACGCCTCCGGCTTCCAAAAAGCCGAGCAGGAGGCGGTGGACATCGGCGCCAAAGCCTGGCGGTTGGGTGGCCTGATGTGTATGCGCCAACTCCGCGACATGGCAATGGATATCTGCAAGAACCAGCGCGGTCAGGCCAAGGCCGTCGACTACGTGTCCTACTGGTGGGACGGCATCGGGGATTGGCGAAGACCCTCGCTGGGATGAGCCGTGCCTCCACCTGCGTCACCACGTCCGCTCGCGGCAGCGGACAAATGCCGAAAACCGCCTTTCCTGGTTCCAAACCGCGCGGGCAGGCAGGTCAAAGCAGGCTTCCATCACCCCGCTGAACGGAAGCCCGGGCGCCTTCGGAACCACCCAAGAATTCCCAGGCCTGCAGCCCCCAGTGCAACCGCGCCGGGAGCGGGAACCAGCAGAACGAGCATGTCCTGATCGTCCGCAGGCGGCTCATCGTCTGCAAGCGACGACAGATTCAGAACCCGAACGTCTCCAACCGCATTCCATCCGGGATCCTCCGCCTCTGCAACGAACGCATTTGCCCAAGCGTGTTCGAGCGCACGGCCGTTCGCGGGATACCACTGCGGATCGGCGCTCAGAGTATCGAGAAGGCTTTCGCTCACGCCCTGCACGGACAGCACTGCGGCCCGGAGCACACGAGCCGGCGCCTGGCGCCCCAGGCCCAGCGCGTGATCGTAGTCGGTAACTGGTGTCCCACCGACAAACGAGTGGTAGAGATACGTCGCCTCAGGCGTCAGCGCACCGCCGCCCTGCACTACGCGGTCATAAAGCGTCCCCCCATAGGTCTTGGCAGGCACGGATTCGATTCCTGCGCCCGACCCGGCACGAGAGGACTGAAAGGGACTCTCCAGAGCCAAGCCGGGCACCGGATCCCCCTGCAGCGCGAGTTGATACTCGCCTGCCCAGTCCGGTCGATAAGAGGTGCCGTCGGCCCGCCCGACGGTAACCGTCTGGACCGCCACCGCAGGGCCTGTCAGAGCCAACAGGCCGAGCGTTGACACAACAAACCGCCTCATCTTTTTCTCCTTGCGTCCTTGCCGGACCCCTTATCACCCGCCTGCAAAAAATGGAAACCGTCTCTATCTCATCACTTCCTGCCGAGCACCCTGGCGGCTCAAATCCCGACGGACCTGAGCACCGCACGCACTTATCGGAGGGACTCCCGCCCGCACGTGGCGTCGACACGCTGGTGAAACCGCGCCGATCACCACGCTGGAGCTACCCAACAGTCCGCCGGCCAGCCGCACCATCGGCGGTGTTTCCGCGGACCGGGCCACGACCAAACCACCTGCGCACTCGGTGCGCCAATGGCCGCACGCGCTGATCCAGAGCCTCACGGGGAAGGAATGCAGAAAAACCGCGTCGTCCAGACGAGACGACCCGACAACATACGCGCGCCAGCTCTCGACGACCGCGGCGTACCCCAACCCGACCAGAAAGGCTCCGCCCGCCAACAGAGTGCGCAGGATCCTATGGTCCCTGCCCCAGAACATCTCCCGTCTCCTTACGGTGTCGCGTTTTGTCGGAGTTATCGGACCTGCCGGTGACCAACCCAACTACACGTGGAGATGGCCCTCGTCCAAACTCTCACGTTGTATAGTCGTGCGCTTCTCGGACGTCAAGGCAAAAGCCCAGAAAAACCATAATTCGTCTGTCACGAGTGCAATTCTTCTCGGTCGTAGGCGATCTGTGTTGTCACATCCTCGGCAGGCGCACGGTGGGGTGATGCGGTGTGGACCCATCAACACACAGAAAGCGCGTCGTGGGCATGATGGATCCGCCTTCCCGCGAGTTGAGAGACGCGCACGGGTCCGCAATGCGGGCCGTGTGTGCAGCCCGCTCTGTGCGGCACGGTCTGTACACCGCTCCATCGGTCTATCGCGGGGGATGGAAACCACGCATCGGTCAGCACCGGGCAAGACACTGAGACATCAGCAGGTCCGCGCACGACGACGCTTCAATGCCAACAAGGCGCCCATGCCCAGCAGGCCGACGGTTGCCGGTTCCGGCACGACGTCGGTAGTGTAGGTGATGGTCAGAACGGAACTGCCGAGGGTAACACGACTTCCGCCGGTTTCGGAGTCGACGTCCACGTAGATGGACAGCTCGCCGTCTTCCCAAAGATCGTTCAGCACGCTTGTCGGCAGCGAGAACGTCGTTGTCCCCCATTGACGTCCCCATGTCTCGTCCAGCGTGCCGATAGCCACTCCGTTGGCATAGACCACGTCGATCTCCCCTTCGTAGTAATCGACGTCCCAGGCCGAGATGGAGAGGGTGGCCGACAGGATTCCCTGTGCGCCGGCCGGGACAGTCGTCAGGTCGTGCGACCAGCCCCAGTCTTCCCAGGAGCCGCGGTAGTACGGTGGATGATCGAGGACCACGCCCGGGGGCGCAAAGTAGTACCCATCGTCCGAGTCCACCGTGTTAACCACTGTAACCGTAGCCGCGTGAACGGCGCCGCACAGAAGAACAACGCAGACGACGCCCGCTGCAACTGCTGGCAGCCTCATACTCCTTCCTCCAGATTCTTCTCACTCTCTTTTCCATCGATTGACACTGGACATCTGCAACCGCCGGCCGTGCGCCGTCTTCCTCCATGAGCGATTTCAGGTCCTGTGTCGGCCGGCAACGCAACCTGTGAAGTTGCCCTGCCTTGCACCGTGTCGAGAAATCCGAGAGGGACAACAACGACCCCGATCTGGAACACGTCACCCCTGGACGCGGCGAATCCGGGTCCCCCACCACTTCTCAACGCTTCCCATTTTCTTCCATGGCGAGGCAATCGCCGCAGCGATCCGCCCCCTGAAAAGAGGCCCCGGAGGGAACCTCGGTTCCCTCCGGGGCCTTTCGTTCCATCACTCGATTTGTCTCCCACCGCCAACACCGTGTCAACCACCACGGGTCATGCGGCAAGACCAAATCCAGCCATCACAGGGTCTTGCGCTTCCGCAGCCAGCCGACCAGACCCGCGCCCAGCGAGCTGAGCACGATCGCGCCGGGGGCCGGAATCGTCACCGGCTGTTCGGGCTCTTCGGGCTCTTCAGGCTCTTCAGGCTCCTGCACCTCTGCCGTGAAGGCATTCGCCGTCACATCGACGGTGAGATACAGCCAGCCCTGATTGCCGTACTTCGAACTGACCGTGATGCTGGGGAGGGGCACCTGGATGACGTCATCCAGGAGGTCGCCGTTGTTGACGACGAATGTGCTGCTCGCACTCTCCGCCGGGTCAACACCTTGCAGTCTATCGAACCTGAGACCCATGTTGACCAAGTAGTCGGCGCTGTCCCCGGTGAACTCGGTGAACAGATCCCTGGTGATGTCGAAGACCGCCGTGAAAACAGGATAGCCACTCTCAGTCCCCGCGATATGCTCAATGTACCACGCATGCGAAGCCGCGGCGCTGTCCGTTGCCCCTGCGCTTTCCGGGGCGACGGCGCTGGCGCCCACATGGACCCAGTAGCTGCCGGTTGTGGCATCCGCACCCGACAGGGACGTCGACTCTTGCCCATTGAAGTCGAATTGACCGCCACTCCACGTGAGGTTGCCGGTGACCCCCACCGTCGAGTATGCCGCGTGACTGGCCGACGCCGTCAGCAGCACCACAGCACACAATACCAATGCTTTTTTCACATTCATACCCTGATCTCCTCCTTACTCTCTCTTGTCGGGCCGTCACACGAAATCGACGGCCTCTTGCGTCACGCCTGATTCTGCCTCACTCCATTGCAACAATCTCCTTCATCGCAAGCGAACGCAGGTTCCCTCCGCTCGCGGCACCGCTACTGCCCGTCGAGAGCAGAGAACGTCATGGACGGATTCTTGATGCGAAGGCCTTGCGCGCATCGACCCTCGGCACCAACAAGCTCGCCGCAACGTTCTTCCAAAGAGCATGCGGACGCCCCGCGGACCGCGCCGCACTACATGGCCGCAACAAGCCGGCGATACTCCGATCACCCGCTCGAGCCGGCACTCCACGATCCTTTCAACCGCGGCAGCAGGACACCAGTGGCTGGCGCGATATCTCATCGTGCCTGGCGTTTCTGCTCTGGATCGTTACACGAAAACCAAAAACACAGGTCGGAATTTGCGAAACAGACATCGGCACCAATGCGGGGATCGGTTCGGCCGGAACTGCCCGAACGACAGGACATGGCGCCAGCATACCGCCAGCCCACGGACGGGCCGCACGGAGACTCTCCGTTCCCGTCGCCAGCAGCAGCAACGCCGGCACCAGCCATCGTTTTGACTTCCCGAACACCGCTCCTCCTCTCTGACGGCACTACGCAGCAGCGACACATCTTGCTCGCTGCGCACCATCAGAGAAAGTGCCCTCTCTCCAAGCGTCTATCCATGACGTGACGAAAACGCGGTACACACCCCCTCCGATGAGGCGTACATACTCTGGTATTCTACCGTTTCAGGCCATACCTGTCAAAGCAATTTGCACGAAAAAGATCAGATATTCCCTTCGACCGAAACCACTGCGGATGTCCCGCCGTCTGGGGGCCGAGAACCGATCTGGACCGTGGCACCGCCATGTGCCCTTCGCACGCGACCGGCGGCATCGCGCAGAGGATGAATCCTCGTGACACTGTCATACCACTTAGGAGCTATTCATTTAGTGGTAGACGATCTCCAAAAAATAAGTGACCGGACACCGGCGTCCGGTCGTTTCCGTCGGCCCATGGAACACCCACGGAACCGAACCGTGATTCGGTCAAGCGGAAGCATCCTGATATGTGGTTTTGGAGATGCTGAGCCTGGATCACGGGCCGCAGGGGCCCGGCTCAGTCGAGGGATTGCGTGGAGGGCAGAGGGCTCTGGAGCCCGGCAGGACCGCTGGCCTCGTTGACAAACCGCAGAAGCATCGCAATCTTGCTCTTGACCTTCACCTTGCGGTAGATGTTCCTGACGTGTGTCTTGACCGTCCCCGGGCGGATCCGCAGATCGCGTGCGATGCGGTCGTTTCGGAACCCCCGGCACACCAGTTCCGCGATCTGCAATTCCCGAGGAGTCAGCTCGTACCGCCTCCGCACATACGACCACTGTCGGCTGTCCAGGAGCACGGGGCGAACCTCCGGGCCGGCACGGTCGGGCCCCCGGCAATCGCCCTCTGTTGTTTCATGTGGCGGGGACATTATCCATTGCCTTTCTGCAACTGTTCCACAAGACGTTCTGCATCGGCCAGATCCTCCTGCGACAACTCGCTCTTGCGCTGCCCGGGATCGGTCGACTGCCTGCTGCTGCGATGCAGGGCCAAGGCCTGCTCAACGTGTCGAATCGCATCCGCCTTTCGTCCCATCTCCGCGTAGACTCTGGCAAGGTGGAAATGGGTCGAGGCTATTGCCGTGGCGTTGACCGGATACAACTCCAGGCTCCGGCTCAAGTCCTGGACGGCCTCGTCCAGACGTCCCAGGCGGTAGTGAATGACACCTCGCGTCTCGATCAGATCGATGTACTCCGGCCGCATCTTCAGACCCCGATTCGCCAGTTCCAGCGCCTTCTGATACTGCCCCTGCTCCTCGCAGAGAAGCCAGGCGAGGTTGTTCATGGCAAAGACGTTCTCTGGGTCGCTGTCCAGGATCTTCTGATTGAGGGCGGCGGCTTCCTCCGATCGCCCCGCCACAGTCACCAGGTTGGCCAGCAGATGCAGCGGCGGGAGAGCTTGCGGGTGGCGCTCGATCTCCGATCGCAGCAGTCTCTCGGCAAACTCAAATCCCTTCTGGCCGCCGTCGGCGATCAGGTTTCGCGCCACGGCCGTCGGAACCGCAGCGTCATCCGGGCGCTTGGCGCGCCAGTCTGCCAGAAGAGACTCCAGTTCGGTCCAGCGTTCGGCGGAAACCAGCAGTCCAGCCCATGTGACGACCAGCGACGCATCGTCCGGCTCGGCCTGTAGAAGGCCCCTGAGAATCTCGGCCGCCTCATTCGGCTCACCACTGCGATACAGCACCGTCGCCAAGGCGATCTCGCCCTGCTTTCGCCCCGGCCCTGTCTGGGCGCCCAAATGGTGGCGGAGAAGCCGGACGGCTTCCTGAGGCCGATCTGAGTGCAAGTACGAGAAGGCCAACTGCGAGACTACGCTCATGTCATTGGGGTCCTGATCGATCAACCCTCTGAGGGTCGGCACTGCCAGCATGGGCGACCGGCGCGCCTCCGCCTGGGCCTTGAGCAGCAACAGTTGCCGGCTGTCCGGATTCGCTGCCAGACCTCGAAGAGCCACATCCATGGCCCTGGCCACCTGGTCTTCGCGCAACTCCAGTATTCCGAGCAACTCCCAGGCATCGGCGAGGTCTTGGTTCTTCTCCGTGATCTCGCGAAGCAGCGTACGCGCCTGCTCGGCAGCCGGCGCCGTTTCGCGACGGAGCAGCACGCGCGCTTTGTGCAACCTCAGCCCCATATCCTGCGGATGCAGTCGGAGCGCCTCTTCGAGCATAGCCTCCCCCCGCTGGAACAGCACGGGGTCACCCGAGTTCAGGAACAGGAACAGCGCCCGCTGCTGCACCGGGAGGTTGTCGCGGGACAGTTCCAGAGCCTTCTCGATATCGGAAATGGCCTCTCTACTACGTCCGGTTCGGATGAAGAAATCGGACCGAGACAGCCAGATCTCTGCCTTCTCGGGAGCCAAAGCAACCATTCGATCGTAGTCGGCCTGTGCGTCGTCGTAGCGCTTCAAGGCCTCATACGTCCTGCCGCGCAGTAGCCGCGAGAAGACGCTGTCCTCTCGGGCAATGGTTTGGCCGCAGAGGCGCAACGCCGCATCGGCATCGCCTCGCTCGACGTCGAGCTGCACCTGAGCGACAATGACCGAGACCGATTCCGGATCCCTCGCCTTCACCGCGTTAAGGGCGGCCTGGGCTTCGTCGTACTTCTGCTGCGCCCCGAGAATCGACACCAGTCGCAAACCGGCCGCTGTATCGTTCGGGTCCTGCCGAACCAAGTCCTGCAGTATATCTGAGGCAGACACCAAGGCATGCCGCCGCGCCGCAGAATCGCCGGCTTTCGCGCTGCGCCGCAGGTGTCCCTGCAACTGCAGTCTCTGAATGTCCGGGTCGTAAAGATCGCGCGACTTGGCCCGATCCAAGATCCCCTGTGCCTCTTCATCTTCGCCTGCCTGGTAAAGGGCCTGCACCGTTCGGGTGACCACTCCGACATCGTTGGGCCATCGTTGGATCGCCTCCCGATACATGGCCAGAGCCAGTTGCAGGTCTCCGCCCTTCTCATACGCGGCCGCCAGAAGCAGGCGGCTGGAGCGGTCCTCCGGATTGGACAGGAGGTTTTCCTGCAGCAGCCGGACCACCTGGCCGTAGTAGCTCTGGAATCCCTCGGACAGAATCCAGACCCTTGCTTGCTCCACGCGCCACTGCCAACCGTCCTGCCCCTCGATCGATTTGATTTGATCCACGATGGACTGCGACATCGCGGGATCTTCCAGCACACGATCGAGCGTCAGCAGACGGCGTTTGGATCCTATATCATCCGGAAACTCCTTTGACAGGTCCGTCAGCAATTCATAGAGGGGCTCATCTCGGCCCCACGAGACATACAACTCCGCCAGAAGCATGCCGAGACTCCGCCGGCCCGCCTTGTCCATTCTCGACATCGCGTCGCGGATAGCGGCCTCGCACTCCGACCGCTTATTCTGTCGGTTCAGCAGCAAGGCGAGGTTTCTGACAGGTTCCGTGCTCTGCGGGAACTTCTCGATCGTCTGACGCAGCAGCGACACGGCCTCGGACCCCTTTCCCTCGTCTACGCACAATTGCGCCCGCAACAGCATGGCGGCAAGCCGATCCGTCTGGCCGGCCTCCAGTTGGCCGAGCATCGTCGCGGCCTCCGCATGTTTGCCTTGGAACATGGCGGCCTGGACCCGGAGCAGTTGGACTTGACCCGCCTCGACGCCTGCGGCGCTCAGTGCGGCCAATCTTGCCTCAATGGCCCGCCAGCCGCTGCGCGCCGACTCTGAATCGCCCGCGCTGGCCAACAGGCGCATGCGCGCCTGGATCTCGAGCAGCGCGGCGCTGGTCCGCAGATCGGGAACCTTTCCGTCCGTCGGTTCGGGAACCAGCCGCTGCACCTGCTGGGCCTGGTCGAGGACACCAGACCAGTCTTCGGCCTGCGCCAGCAACTGTGCCAGAGCCAGATGGAACTGGGGGTAATCCGGCACGTCCGAGACCAGAAGGCGGAGCTGTTCGATCGCGGAGTGGAGGTCGCCCATCTTCTGAAGAACGGAAGCCAGGAACATCCGGACCGGAGGAAAGTGGCCGCGCCACATCCGGTCCCGCCGTGACTGATATCCCAGCGCGATCGCCTTTCTCCAGAAGGTCGCCGCCTCCTGCAACTGCCCCTTCTGCTGCGCGAGATAGCCTTCGAGAAAGGCGCTTCTGGCAGGCTCGAAGTCCTTCTTCTGCATCTGAAGGATACAGTCGGCCGCCTGCTCAAACTGCTTGGCCCGGATCAGCAGTTCCGCCGCCCAAGGCAGGAAATCCCAGGGGTAGACGGCCAGCTCTTTGAGGCCGGCCTCCGCTACAGCCTGCATCTCCTGTTCCGAGTTGGATTGGATGGCCACCATGGCCCAGTACCGCCAGAGATCCGGCTCCGTGGGTGCCTTGGCTCGCAGGGCGGCAATCTGCACTCTGGCTTGGTCGTAGGCAGCGGCCAGAATCAGTTCGCCGATCAAACGGAGATGCACCTCCCGATCCGACAGGTCCAGATCCGCCGCACGTTCGAAGTCGGCCATTGCATTGGCGCGGTCTCCGGTTCGCCGCAGGAAAGAACCACGCACGATATGGGCCAGCGCAGACTGTGGATTGGCCGCGACCGCCTCCTCAAACCAGTAGTTGGACGGCCGATTGACCTCCGCTGGCTGCTCAGCGGCCAGCAACCCCATGACTTCATAGGCCGGCACATGGCTCGGATGATCGTGGATCAGGCTGGCAAGGGTCCGCTGCGCCTCAGGAAAATCCCGCCGCTGGATCAGAGCAACACTGAGATACTGCCGGATCGTCGGATCGTCGTTGCCCTCCAGAAACTGTCTCGCCTTGAGTTCGGCTTCGCCGGGGCTTTCACCCAAATAGATGGCGATCAACCTCTTGGCGGCCTCGGCATTGCCTCCGTCCAACCGGAGCACTGCCGAATAGGCCGCGATCGCATGCTGAACGCCGCTGGAGGTGCTGGGTCTGATCTTCTCCTGGGCCTGGCCGTACTTGAGCAGGCGCGCGGTATCGTCCCCATTGATTGTCAGATAGCGGCCGATCTGCTTGGCCGCCTCCTCCCAGTTCTGCTCGGCAAACGCCTGTTCGCCCAAGGGAAGCGACTCCTCGGCGAGCGTGCTCCGTTGCCACTTGTGCAGGGACAGAGCCGCCGCCGCCAGGACTGCCACGCCTACCACCAGAACGATTGCCAGGGTCCAGTTGAAATATCGTTGCGCCATCGGGTGTATCCTTTCCACTGAATCAGGGCGATTCACAGCGGCCGCTGTTCTTGCGCCGCCATCGGTCGCCCAAGCCGCCGGACGCAAACGTCTCCGTGTCGCCCGGCGACCCTCCGGTCAGAACTGACGGATGAAGTTGGCCACCATCTTGCGGAATGTGCACCAACACACCCACAAATCCATTTGCGGTGAGAGTTCCTGCACGTACTTGGTGTCGTAGTGAATCCACTCCTGGAAGTCTTTGAAGGGCTCACGTGTTCGGTAGACCTGCCAGAGTCCAGTGATACCCGGCCGCACCGAAAGTCTGGCGTCGCGCCATGACGGACACAGCGTGTTTTCCGACTCCGGCGATGGTCGCGGACCCACAATGCTCATCTGCCCACACAAGACGTTGAAGAACTGAGGTATCTCGTCCAGATAGGTTTCTCTGAGGAAATGTCCGACCGTACTGATCCGAGGATCGTCGGCCATCTTGAATTGCGGTCCGTCCACTTCGCTGACGAAGCGCAGCTTGTCCTGAATCTCGGCCGCTCCGACGCGCATGGTCCTGAACTTGACGCAATTGAACGGGCGCCCGTGGAGTCCCTGACGCTTGTCGCGGAAGAACACCGGCCCGGGCGAGTTGACCTTGATCGCCAGGGCAATCAGCGGCACAACGGGGGCAAACAGGATCAAGACAACACCGGCGACGACGACATCCGCGATGCGCTTGAAGCAAACCGGATACGAGAAACGCGGCCACGTGCGGAAGACGCTCTGGCGACTCGCCCAGAGCGGTTTCGTCCAGAACCGGGCCGCCCGCAGCGAAGAGGTGCGTTCGGATGCGGCCCCATTCTCCAAGCTTGAGACGACACAACGGTGGACGGTGCGATCCGATTCTATGGCAACCCGGGTCCCCACGATAGACGAGTCGACCAGGGCACCTCGCCCCACCGTGCAGCCGTCGCAAAGGATGCTGGGACCGACGACCACCACTTCCGGCTCGACACGTACGCCCCGTCCGAGCAGTACCGGACCGACAAACCGTGCGTCACCCGAAATATCGTGGTCTGCATCGTATGCATACACTCGCCTGCCAAGGGACGCATTCAGAACGGCCCCCCGAGGCGGGCAGTGGGTCAGCACCGCGTCGGACAGTGCGAGAATCCCTTCTTCAGACGCCAGATCAATGACGGAACCAGCCATGGAGACGGACTCAACTCTCATGCCATGTGTGTGACACCTCTCGATCATCTCCCCGAACTCAGAGGGCAAGCCGTCGTTCAGTATCGCAACGGCGTGCTTTGATCGGATCAGAAGATGGTGCGGCCAGTCGATTGGCAAGGGCATGGGTTCGGCCGCATCGCTGTATAATCGCCGGTATCCAACCAACTCTCCCGCTTCCGCCAGGCGGATTCGCTCCTGATAGGCCAGCAGTCCGGGAACGACCGTCACGGCCAGCACATCCGACGATGTCTCCTCAAGCACCCGATCCCAGAGGTGGTCACTAACACGAGCAGCAAAGCGGCCGTTGGAGATCGTCAGCCAGGGATGACGCCGGACAGCAGCCAGATGTTTCCGGTTGAGCTGCCCTGAGACAACACGTCCGCCGTCCTGCTCGGCGTTGTCCGCCGAGTCCGTCTGCCAGGACGCGGGAACGACCCACACGACGTTCCCGCGTTCGGCCCCACCCGCCAGCCTTGACAGGCCGCTGTTCCCGTCTGTCGAACTGCACAGGCGACAGGCTCCATTCAGGATCACCTCGGGCAGGGGACGCGCAGACAGCGCGTATCGCAGCACGCCCGTCTCGAACGCCTTCGCTCCGTCCCCCTCACCTCGGACTACAATCAGCCTCATAGCCAATTCACACCCGGGACCGACAGACTCGGACGATAAAGGTCAATCCCCGTACACGCATCACGCCTCTGTGCGATCGTCAGGACCTTGGGGAGAAAGCAGCATCTTCTTCTGCCGGGCGGCCTTGCGGACGGGCGTCGCCGTCCGGGTCCGATATCCATAGTTGTACCGATAGAGGCCTTGATCGACCCGGACGTTGCTGAGAATCGCACCGACGACCCGGGCCCGAACGCGGGTGAATCGGTCCCTGGTCTCGGCCAGATCTGGGGCCGTCGTCTGGCCGGCAAAGCCCACCAGGATCACCGCATCCGTCAGTTTGGCCCATACGATGGCATCGGGAAAGGCCAATGCCGGCGGCGTATCGACAATCACGTGGTCGTAGTCCCGGCCGATCTTGTCAATCTGCTCGGCCGCCGTGGAGGAAGCCAGCAATTCGTAGGGATCCGCCAGGCTACGCGCGTTGGCCGCCAGTACATGCAGACCGCTCCCAGGGACCACGCAGATGATCCCGTTCGGGTCCCCACCCAGAAGCACTTCCTGCACGCCGCCGGAACCGTTCGGCACATTCAGCATGTAACGCACGTCAGGCTTCCGCAGGTCGCCGTCGATCAGAAGCACCTTCTTGCCCGATTTGGCCAGACTCGTCGCCAGGTTGACCGCAAACGTCGTCTTGCCTTCCCTCGTGCCGGGACTGCAAACCGCCAGTCTCTTGGGCATCCCGCCGTCGGTGAGCAGTCCGAGGTTCGTGCGGATCGTCTGATAGTCGCTGGCAATCTGTTCGGCAAACTGTGCGGGCTTGATCGTATGGGAACTCGTGGTCGTCCCCAGTACGGGCAACCCGAGATATCGCGTCATATCCTCCGGGGTCTGAAGCGTCTTGTCCATTCGGTGCCGCAGAAACGCCAAGCCGGCTCCCGCCGCCAGACCGGCGAAAACCATGGCGATCGCCAGTTGCGGCCGACGGTCGTCTGTCTTGACGACATAGGCCGAATAGGCCGGCGTGATCCGAGGACGTCCCTGACGCTCCATGTCCAGCGTCTTGATCTGTTCGCTTATTCTTTCATACAACTGCCGGTCCATCGCGAGATTGAACTGAAGATCCTGGATTTGCAGATTGGTCTGGCCGACCTTCTGCGTCTTGGTGCCCTGATCTTTGAGCTCTCCCTGGAGTCTTTCCTGGTGGGCGACGAGTTGCTGCAATTCCAATCGGGCGTTCTTAAGCCTCTCCTGCGCGACCGCCGCGATGCGTTCCTCAAGCCCCTCGTTGAATTCCTGCTCCAGGCTCTCGCGCTTGGCCTCCAAGGCCTGTTCGAACTTCGCGAGCAGATCCTCCTGTTGCCGGAGGGCCGGGTTCCCCGGCTTGAGCGTCTGTGTGGACACCAGCAGATCGCGTCGCATCTCCACGATGTTCTGCGACAGTTGTTGGAATTCAGGATCTGAATTCACGTAGTTCTTTCGTTCCGCCACGATCTGCTCGGCAGGCATGTTGACATCCGTCGCCGCCTGCGCCAAGACGGCAACCGTGGCTTCGAGGTCAAATCGCCGGGCCTCCAGTGCGATCCACTGGGACCACAGGGTGTTCTGCGTTTGCAGTTCCATGTCGTGACGGGTGTCCAACACGGTGGTTCCGTATTCCTCTGCGAGCTGGTAGATCGTCTCCGTCTGCGAGGTGATCTTGTTGCTCAACTGGTTCCGGGTATCGGTCAGGATCCGGATTCTCGCATTCTCGGCCTCGGTGGAATCGGTGCCGTACTTGTTCTGGTAGTGCGTCAGAAAGGCATTCACGATCTGGATGGCTTCGGTTGCGTCCGTCGCCTTCATCGTCACAGCCATCAGTTCCGTGTGGGGAATCTGACCGGCCAAGATCACTCCGCCGGCCACGGCATTCTTCAGTACGGCGGCCGGGTCCGGCCTGCTCGTACGAGGCAGGAACATGGCCTGGAGTTTGCCGATCGGCGTCTGCGGCTCGCCACTGAAGATACGCAGATCCCGACCGGACAAGTCGTCGGCAATTCTCTGGAGAACGGGGCCGCTGGTCAGAATCGTGACCTGCGTGTTGACAAAGTCGGCATAACCCGAACCGCTCCCCCCGCGGGCTTCGTTCTGGCCCGGGAGGATGCTCTCGACCACCGGGGCGATGCGTACGGCACCCTGCACGTTGAAGACGGGCGGTGAGAAGAACCAGATCGCCGGCAGACCCACCGCACAGACCAGAATGAGCACGCCCAGGACGATGTACCATCGCTTCGCGATGCTTCGCAGGACATTCGGCTTCGGCTGCGACGGCGCGTCCGACTCGAGGTCCAGAGGGACGTCATACGGCGCGGGTTTCTGTTCGATCACCTGATCCAGGTATTTCTCAAGATTATTCATTGCCCCATTCTCCTATGTCAAGAGTTCGGTATCTGTCGCGGTTGTCGTCGCGTGATGACCGTCGATGAGAGATCCGCCGGCGGCGTGGTCAGCCGCGCCAGAAACCACAACTCTCCCACTACCAGAGCCAGTGCCAGAGGCATCATGGCGTATCCGCCAAAATCGTGGAACAGCTTCTCCACGTTTTCGCCTGTGAGAACCGTGAACGCCACCGCGGTCACGGTAAGTCTCAATGTGTTGCACAGCAGGGCAATCGGCAGGCTGGAGATCAAGATGAGCACTTTCTCCCACCAGGTGCGCCTGGTCAGAAGGACCACCAGGCCGCTGATCACGACGAAGGCGGTAATCATCCGCAGGCCGTTGCAGGCTTCGGCCACCGCCACACGCGTGTCTCCGATCGTGATGATATTGCCTTCTCTGGCCACTTCGTATCCGGCCAACTCCAGGCAAAAAACCGCAGACGTCGTCGCCCAACCCTGGAGGGGGACGGCCAGAGCGGCCTGCACGCGGTTCGGCCACGGAAGCATCAGGCACAGGAACAGCAGCGCCGGAGCCAGCTTTCGCAGGAAGCTCCAGCCCAGAAGCAGCAGAGCAACGGCGACTACCGACATGAGCATCGAGAGTCTCTCGGCAGAACCGAACATGAGGTAGAGTCCCAAACCTCGGACGGTCTGCGCCAGAAGCAGCAGGACAATCCCAGCCCACACCGCGGGCCGAACCGGCACCCTGTCAAAATCCCGCCGCCGCACCCAGAGGGCATAGGCCGCCAGGAACGGAACGAGCAGGCCGGCAGAGTATTCATCGTTTCGCCGCCAGACTTCATAGAGGTCTGTGAACGTCGCCCAGTAGGACCACAGAAACGCCATGAGAATGACGGCCCCTCCGACAAGATATCCCGCTTGGCTCGGAGACCTTCGGGCCCAGACAGGGAGTTTCGCCATCAGTCCCTCCACTCGATCTGCAACGCGTGCGCTCGAATGTCTCCGCCTCGTCCCTGCAGATATGACGGAGGCCTGTGTGGCCCGCGTCGCCCTGCCGGCCACGACCGTTCGCTCGGCCACGACCGCCCGGTCGGACAGCACCGCTCCGCTACCGAGGACCGATTCAAAGACCTCACAGTGGTTTCCCACACTCGCGTCGCCCCACAACACGCTCCTGACGACGACGCTGTCGCAACCGATCACAGTCCGAGGCCCGATAGTAGTCGGGCCCACCACCACCGCACCTTCGAGAATGCGCGCCTGTTCGCCGACCGCTACCGGCCCCCAGATCCTCGCAGAAGGATGAACCAAGGCCTCCGCCGCGATTTGGAGGCGCCCACTCGGCGTCTCCGCCGCGTCTGATCTGGAACACCCCGTCAGATGCATCGACACGGCGCGCAGATAGCCGCCACGATCGTGGAAGCTCCCGACCTCCGTGGTCAACACAAACGGTCGAACCACGCCTCCGGCTCGCAGGATCGATGGGATGAGTCCTTCCTTGATGTCCGAATAACCGCCGGCAGGAATCAGACGCAATACGTCAGGTTTGCACAGATAGATCTCGGCAGGGGCTCCGGGCGCGCCGCCGTCCGACGGTCCCGGGTTGAACACCATGGTCAAGTCGGCACCGTGCAAGTGGTGCGACTCGATCAGACCTCGCAACGGGGGCGGCGAAGCCATGCTTCCCGAAAAGACCATGATCAGGTCGCCCGAATCGGATCCCACTGCGTCCCGAAGACACCCGGCCGTGCCGCCGGACAGGTCTTCGTTCAGCGTGGTGATTTTCAGTCGACGTCGCTGGCGAACCGGCTCGATGTACTCGGAAATGTCGTTTTCACTACAGACCACAACCCGGCGAATCCCCTCCTCTGCAAGATGGTCGAGCAACCGCTCGAGGGCCGGTCTGCCCGCGATCGGCCACAGGGCCATGGGCAGATGCGCCGCCAGCGGACAACGTCCGAAATCCTGTCGTCCGACGAGCACGACAGTCCGTATGTCCAACTTCTCTATCTGGAGGTTGCTTTGCATTGGTCCAAGTCTTGTCTTGAGGCCTGCTTCCTTGCCTTTCCACATTCCACGTCAACATCGGGGGAGAAATACGGACGCGACAACACTCGCGCGGGATCCCGCGCTCCTCCTGTGTACGACGTCGGTGCGCCAGGCCTCATTTCAACCGTGCTGCTCGATACTCCATTCTCTTGAGTGTATAGGATTTCCGGAAGACCACGGCGTCTTCGCCACCCTCCGGAGGTATGCTATCACACCGTGAAACGCATATCCAGCCAATTCCGGAGGCGCGCCAGCGCTTTTGCGACGGTTTCAGACGCCGAACGCATGGTCCGATATCCCCCCGCATCGCAGACCGCCCTGGGTCCGACCAGCAGGGAGCCGTCCGTTTACAGTTCCACAGGGGATATCGGCACTTTCACGGGCGGGATAAACATGGATACGCACTTCGTGTTGCAGAATACAGAACGCCGGCGGATTCCGCGACGGCGCGCCCCATGCTGACTGGCACGAGTGCATCCGTCGCCTGGCCGTCAGTCTCCGCCGATGACCACAAGCGTCTCGGCCATGAAGGTCACTCGGATGGGGACGATCTCGCTGACGCCAAAGCAACTGCGCAGCTCCCGCACCGTCATCAGGCGGAGGCCGGAACAATCACAGCCGAAGACATACCTGCCTCGTACGTGGTTGTAGCTGAAGATCCGGCCGCAGGCCAGGTACGCCTGGCCGGGCAGCCACGTCACGAAAGGCAGACGAAGGTGAAACTCAAACGGATACCATCGATTCGGCGTCGTGACAAACCACCGGCGCCCGACGCGCATGACCTCCGATGCCATCTTCCGCTGGTCTTCCAGACCGCCGACGTGCTCAATGACCGCGTTGCTGTAGACCACGTCGAAATGCTTATCGGGCCAGGGAAGACAGCGCGCATCGGCGGTCCTGGCGTCGACCTCGGGAAAACGCTGCCGGATCTCGCTGGTGTGCTGCTCCAGGATGTTCACGGCACTGACATTGGCCTTCCAGGGATACGAATTGATGAGCTGGCAGTCATTCTGGTCGTCCGGAGCGACCTGCGCACCTACATCGAGGATCTTCGTCTGTGCGTGAGGTTTCATTCGCTCATAGAACAGTTGCAGCTTTCGCCGGCGACTGATCCTCGAAAACCGTGTGAAGAGTCCCATCGTCTATTCCACAGGGAAGTATGGAGTGATCGACATGGTGAAACAGTCGATGCGTTCTGCCGCCGCGTGAGTGTTTGCCGCCCGGCCCTGCGGCGAGAAGGATCGCAAGCGTGTCGATCTCGTCGCGAAGAAGCCGTCAACGGCTCGGACGAGACGATCTAACGGAAGCTGTGTTCCCCAGGTCGGAAGGACTAGACTACCTCCCCGACGTACTCCACACCCCGGTATTTTCGGGCCAGCGCCGGCCATTGGACCAGGAACAAATCCGCGAACGGACGAACCAGCCGACCCGAAAGAGACAGACGATGGACGTTTGTGATGCTGTCCAGCCAAATCACTCTCGCTCCGGCCAGATGGCCGAGCAAGGCCACCAGACATCCCGGGGCCGCCCCCGTGCTGATGACCACGTTCGGCCGTTCCCGGCGAATGATGCGAAGACACCGGAAGAACACCCCAATGACGCGCAACAGGTGCTGACGATTGCATTCGCCGACGACATGAACCTCGCCGGTCTTGCCCAGGGTGTCCCGGACCACGTCGACGGTCGTGATCCAGCAAACCCTCTGGCCGGACCAGACCTTGGCGATCTTCAGAAGCTCACTGAGGTGCCCTCCTGCCGAGGCCACCAGGCAAATCCTCCGCTGTTTTTCGGTCGTCACGGTGTAAGACCCTCCTCACGCGCAGATCTTCACTGGGCCACCGAGACAGGAAGTACATGGCACCGCTCGCCGCAGATGAACGCTTCGCACAGCGTCCGCACCCACGGGCCATTGCCCTTCCGCTCGGGGCAATGATCCTCCAGGACCTTGCGCAGCCCATCTCCCTTGAGCCACCACCGATGATACAACAACTCCCAGGCCTGCTCTTCGACGACCTACGAGGTGTTATAAAGTATACCAAAAGTGTCATCCCAAGTCAATCGACCGGACAAAACAATCTATGCGCTCGGCCACCGCGTCCGGGCTGGCCATCCGGGGCCGGGGGCGGAAGGACTTCAGCCGGGTCAGCTTTGCGGCCAGTTCACCGGGCGTATGGGCGACCAGAATGTGCCCCAGAGCCTCAAACTCGTCCGCCAGAGCCACCTGATGATCGTTGACGACCTCGGCATATTTCTTCCGGCGAGGCATCGCCAGGAGCGGCTTTCCGCTGTCCAGGGCCAGCATGATGGTGCCCATGCCGGCATGGCCGATAATCGCAGAAGCCTCCTGGAAACGCCGGTCAAACATCTCTTTGTCGAGGGTAGCCACCGCCTCGAAGTGCCGGGGCTTGTAGGTAGTATCACCGATCTGCGCGAAAACCTCATCGCCCAGTTCGTATGCGTCGAAGAAGTCGTCCACCGCCCGAACGAGACGGTCGAAAGGAAACTGTGTCCCGACGGTCAGGAAGATCATATCACGGCTCCGACATACTCCACCCCCCGATATTTCCGTGCCAGCTCCGGCCACTGGACCAGAAACAGATCCGCAAACGGACGGACCAGCCGCCCTGAGAGCGACAGGCGATGGACATTGGTGATGCTATCCAGCCAGATCACCTTGGCGCCCAACAGATGCCCCAACACCGCCACCATGCACCCTGGAGCCGCCCCCGTGCTGATCACGAGGTTCGGCCTGGTCTGGCGTAGAATCCGCAGGCAACGGAACAGCACGCTGACGACGCGCAGCGGATGTTGGCGGTTGCATTCGCCAACGACATACACGACTCCGCCGCCGCCCAGGGAATGACGGACCACCGGGGTCGTGGTGATCCAGAACGTCTCATTCCCGGACCAGGCGTTCGCAATCTTGAGAAGTTGGCTCAAATGACCGCCCGCGGATGCCGCAAGGCAGATCTTGAGCGGTCCTTTGGCTTTCACGAAATGGATTCCACTCTTGGACAATATTTCTCTCGAGCCCTGGAAACCGGGTGGTTACAGAATATATCGCTCCAGATCGACAGCCCCAGGAGCGTCCAGATCTGAAGCCAGTTGTCCTTCCGCTGACTGCAGTGGTCGTCCAGGACCTTCCGCAGTTCCCCTCCATCAAATAACTGTACGAGGAGCCCCTGCCGGTCGCAGATCCGGTCGTAACACAGATCGCGCAACTGGCCCCGAAACCACGCGGTCAGCGGCAAACGAAAGCCGACCTTCCTTCGATGCACGATCATCTCGGGCAGGTATCTCAGGGCAATCCGCTTGACCAGCCACTTCCGGGCAAAGCCCCGAACCTTCACGTCCGCCGGCAGGCGGAACGCATGCTCCACCAGTTCGTGGTCCAGGAACGGGACACGCCCCTCCACAGAGGCCCCCATGGTCATCCGGTCGCCCCGGTCGAGGAGGTTGTCGGGCAGCCACACCTTGCAGTCCGCGTACAGCATCGCATCCAGTGCATGGCCTGGCGAACGGCGAACATGTTCCTGTAAAGGACTGGGCCAGGAACCGTGGGCCGGCATCAGGAGCGCTTTCTCCCGGCGTGTGAACGGAGCGAACCACTGAGGCCACCGATCCGCGGGATTGCGCTCGCATAGACTTCGCAGCGCGACCTCCGCGCGCCTGAGCCTGGCCGGCACCATGGAGCAGAGGGCCTGGGCAAGCCGGCCCGGCATCCAGTTCACCATCGGGGAAAACCGATCGTAAGCATACTTGGGGTAGCCTCCGAACAGTTCGTCGCTGCCCTCTCCGGAAAGCAGCACCTTGACATCGCGACGAGCCATCTTTGACAGCAGATAGAGCGGAACATCCGCCGGCTCGCTCAGGGGGCTGTCCCGCAACCACGTCAGTTTCTCCAGATGGTCCGCGAAACAGTCCTCTTCGAGAACGAGCTCATGGTGGTCGGTCCCGTACTTCTGCGCCACAATCCGGGCATACGGCAGCTCCGACGATGCCGCGTCACGAAACCCGACGGAATACGTTCGGACAGGGGCATTGGTCAGCATACTCATCATCGCGACTATGAGACTGGAATCCACTCCGCCGCTCAGGAACGCGCCCAGCGGGACATCGCTGATGAGCCGACGTTTCACGGAGGTCTTCAGCAGCGATTCGGTCTGCGCTTCGATCTGTGCGGATGTCGGCGTCGCCGAGACGGAACCTGTTTGCCCCAAGGGAATGTCCCAGTACGATCGATCGACCAGGCTCGTCTCGGTGACGATCAACAGATGTCCGGGCTGGACCTTGGCAATCCCTTCGAAGAAGGTGGCCGGAGCAGGAACGGAACGAAACGTCAGGTAGTGCCAGATTGCCTCCGGGCGCGGCCGGGCATCGACACCCGGATGCTGGAAGAACGCCTTCGGCTCGGAAGCGAACACAAAGTCGCCGCCGCACCGGCAGTAGTAGAGTGGCTTGATCCCCATCCGGTCTCGCGCCAGGAAGAGCTGTCGGCTATTCGTATCCCAGATGGCAAAAGCGAACATCCCCTGCAACCGGTGGACCATCTCCGGGCCGTACTCCTCGTACAGGTGCACCAGGGTCTCCGTATCCCCGGACGTCTTGAGGCGGTGCCCCCTGCCCAGCAGGTGCTCGCGCAGCTCGCGGTAGTTGTAGATCTCGCCGTTGAACGTCACCCATATGCTTTCGTCTTCATTGGCCAGGGGCTGCTTGCTCCCTTGCACGTCGATGATGCTCAGACGAACGTGCCCCAGAGCGGCGTGCTCGGTGGAAATCAGACCCTCTCCGTCCGGCCCCCGATGGCGCATCACGTCGCGCATGCGGCCGACGACCTCGGGATCTACCGATTTGTGATCGAAGTTCGCGATTCCACAGATACCGCACATGCCTGTCTTACCTCAGTTCGGTGACCATCCCGGTTCCCGCAATCGCAGGGAGGCCAGCAACCGGCCCAGTTGCTCTCTCCGCAGAAACTTCACAGCCTCCGCCGGCAACTGTCGCGCTTCCCGACGTAGGTACCCGTGCCAGAATCCGGCCAAACGCAACAGCCCCGACACGAAATAAGGCCGTTCCCACACACACCGCTTGGCACACTTGAAGGTCATGAACGCCGGGTGGGTTCCCAGGCAGTAATCTCGGAAGCCAAGCTGGAAGCGGGCGCGCAGCAGAGAGTGTCCATCCCCCGTCCCCACCGGCCGATGGTGAACCACCTGGATGTCTCGAAACGACCACGTTTGCCATCCGTGCATGCGAGAAACCACTTCGACACCCGAATCTTCTCCTCCGTTCTTGAATGGAATGTATCCGCCAATCTGCTCATAGCACGCCCTTCGGAAGACCTGAATGGCTTTCGGCGTGGAGCGACGGTCGATCCGTGCCTCCACGAGGGCATCGCCCTCTCTTTCCAGGTACGTCCCGGTGGCAATGCCCAGTTCGGGATAGCGTTTGAATCGCCCCAGTACGGCTTCGTAGTAGTCCGGGCACAGTTCGATATCCGCATCCAGGATGGCCAGATACGCGTAGTCGACCTCGGTAAGGGATTGAAGCCCCTCCTGGATCGCGTAGACGTTGCTCGCGTAATACGTTTGCCCTGGAACTCGCTCTCGACGCAGGTAGCGCATCCAGTCGTACTGCCGGGCATAGCGCTGGACGATCTGCGCCGTCGGATCCGTCGACCCGTCGTCGACAATGACCCAGCGGACCGGCCGGATCGTCTGACGCACGACACTCTGAATCGTGCGTTCGATATATGCCGCTTCATTGAAGGCCGGCGTCACGATGACATATGTCGGTCTTTCTGCGGTCACTGAACACTCCCACGGTCACAACCCGGCGGATACGCCGCGCTTGCAGGAAAGACGGGCCCAGCCCCCCAGGCTTCGGGCACAGCCTCGCGCGTAGATCGCCGCATTGGCAAAACCCTGGTTTCGCTCTTGCGGAAGAACGAGCGCCCGGAGGAACCAATAGGGGACCCGAAGCCCGTACCAGAGCGATGTGAAGAGACACGCCATGGCATAGTATGAAAACGATCGGTGCTTTCGGAAGAACCGGAGAATCCCGCTGCGCAGCTGCAGCGTCATCTCCGACTTCACCTGCTCGCTGCTCTTTCCGCCCAGATGAACGATCTGGCCGACCGGCGCGTAGAGGATCTTCCAGCCAGCCTGTCGGAAGCGATAGCACCAGTCCGTCTCCTCGGCGTACATGAAGAAACCCTCGTCCATGGTTCCAACCTGCTCGATCGCCTCGCGACGGATCAGCATGAAACACCCGGAGACCACCTCCACCTCTCGCGTACTGTCATGGTCCCACCACGTCATGTGCTCCCGGCCAAGGAGCCGGCTCCGGGGGAATACCTTGTATAGATAGGTGCTCGACAGGACCAGGTTGGGCAGCGACGGATACATCGAACACGTCCGCTGGAGGGTGCGGTCGGCATTCAGAACACGGCAGCCCACAACCGCCGCCTCGGGACGAGCGTCGGCAAAGGCCACCGTCTTAGCGATCGCCTGGTCCAGCACGACCGTGTCGCTATTGAGCAGCAGGACATAACGCCCCGCGGCCAGGGCAATTCCCTGATTGTTGGCCGCTGCAAACCCACGGTTCTCCGCATTCTCGATCAGTCGAACATGCGGAAACTCCTCTCGGACCATGGCGACAGAGTCATCGGCGGAAGCATTGTCTACCACGAGCACTTCGCAGCAGACCGCACCGGCGTTCTTGTCGATGGACTCAAGACAATCCCGAAGGATGGCCCGCGTGTTCCAACTGACGATGACGATCGATACGTCTACGGTTCTTTTCATGCGCAAGTCGGTAGGCAACCAGCTTCTCTTCCAGACGCAACTGCCGGGGATCGGAGAACACCCATCCGGTGATGGCAAAGGTCAGGTACAGTAACAGAATGATCTGACCGAAGTAGGAAACGCCGAAAAAGGAAACGCAGTGTCCGAACAGCGAGATGCAGACTCCCCACAAAAGCCACTGGTGTCCCGTCGAGATCCTGCGGAGGGAGGCCTTGCCCACGCGGGCGACCGCCCAGATCACGAGGATGATGAACAGGATGAGGGTGATCAGCCCGCCCCGGACTCCTTCGAGAACGAACTGATTGGTCACATCATAGAGCCCCCAGCCCCAGTGGCCGGTCCCGCGCGTTCCCAGCACAGCCCACTCGGAAAAGTGGTTGATCGCCTCATCAATCAGATGATACCGATGCCATCCGGTCGACCCTCCGATGATGTTCACCCGGGCGATCAGATGCCACACGGGCGCTTTCATGACGATGTGCAGGGCGACGAGCATCGCCACGGCGCCATAGGCGGCCAGACGGCCGTGCTGACGGTATCGAAACAAAGGCATCATGGCGCCCACAATCATCAGGGTCAGAAGCGGCGTGCTCGAGCGCGTTGCGATGATGATAAATACGGCGGCAGCCGTCGCCGCCCCGTAGAGCCACTTGTGCGTCTCACTCTTCCAGAGCCCGACGAAGAGCGGGACGGCCGTCGCCCAGAACAGCCCCAGCATGATCGAATGCGGGAAGGATGCCTGACAACGAAACTCCCCTTCTCGCAACACCGTGTGAACCCGCCCCAGGACGGCAAAGGGGTTCTGCCCCGTCGTCCACTCGATGGCCACGAAGACCACCATCACCAGGCAACAGACCGCCAGAACGCGACCGATCTGCTTGATGTCGTCCAACTTCGTCACGCTTTTCCGGAACAACCAGTATGTCCCGAGGATGTCAAAGAGAACACCGCACTTGAAGATAATGGCCCCCAAGGTTCCCCACAGCAGAACATAGATCACCGCACCGCAGACGGCCCAGGCAATGACCAGCTTGTCAAAGGAGTTGATTTGCAGAGGCTTGCTGTCCTGGCTGCACACGATTCGCAGCACTCCGACGACGATGAGAATCCGCAGGGCGGTGAAGTCCAAGTCCATGATGATGACGCGTTGGTCCGCCGGAACAAAGCAGGCCGCCACAATATAGGGCAAAAGAAAATATCTCCTCGGCACCAGCAACACCGCCACAGACAATAGAATCGTGAACGCGATGGTTCCCTGGGTAATGGTAATCACGGACAGATAGCCCTCCGGCAATAGCCGCTTGCGGTCACCCCGAACGGGATGGCAGAACTGATCGAACGCCTGTCAGAACACAATTCCACCAGACGGTGACGACACTTCCGGGCAGGACGGCCCCAGAACCGGACATATGCAGAGGCCGACTTTGTCATGTGCCCCCTCCCGTTCGCCCAACGCGAGACCTCGACAGCAATCGTGTCGCATGCTCGCGAAGATTGCGGATCCGGCCGCGCCAACCCAGATAGCAACGTGGATCGAACGGGCCCTCCAACAGGTTCTTCACCATTTTGCGACGCACCTTCATGCGACTGTCCATGTCATGGTAATATCCCGCACGCATACCAAAGGTAACATCGCGGTACTCCTCAAAGCTCCCCTCGCGGTGCATCAGACAGTAGCGGCTCTTCGGATCGTCCATGTGCTCCTGGCAGATCAGCGGATAATAGAAACCGTTGATCCGGCCGGCCGACGCCATCTTCAGCCAGTACGCCGTGGTGGCGTTCTCCCGGATCGGCCCGAACGCATGGAAGTCGCTTCGCTTGATCAACAGCCCGGTCCCGCAGGTCCACGGATGCCGGAATATCTGATGGCGTCCAAACGTCTGGATCTTATGCCTGGCGCGCTCGTAGTCGAAATCATCGGGAAAGTAATGCCAGCAGGCAACCACCCCGAGCCTCTCGATATCCTGATGGGCCTGTGCCAGCGTACGTGTCCAGCCGGCTGGAACAAGACAGTCGTTGTCCAGCTTGCCGAGAAGGTCGGCCTTCGACCGTCCCCAGATTTCGTTCACGGCGGCCGTCTGGCCGGCATTCTCCTTACAGAGCACGATGTCCGCGATGCGGGGATCGCACACCTCCTTCCGGAGGTAGTCCACAGTCCCGTCCGTCGAGGCATTGTCCCAGATCGTCAGCGAGAATTCCTCCGTCGGGTCGGCGAGAATCGATGCGAGCGCCAACTTCGTGTATTCCAGCCGCTGATAGGTAATGAACACCAGATCGATGGTCATGGCATGAACGCCTTAGTTCCTCATCGCCACAAAGCGGGCCGCTCTCTCAGCGTCCGTCTCTCCGTCCGGATATGATCTTTCGGCCGGTCGACAAGGTCCGTGACAGACACCGCTCGTACAGGGCCCTGGTGGCCGCCGCTGCGCTTGCCCATGTCCATTGCGAGGCCTTCCGGCGATTGTACTGGCCCATTGCGGACAACGCCTCGGCCCTCTCCACCGCCTGCCGCATGCTTTCCAGAAGCCCCGTCTCGCCCGCGGGGTCGTACAGAAAGGCGCCGCGATCATCCAGCACATCGGTCAGACATCCCATCGCCGGCCCAATGCAGGGCTTGCCGAACGACATCGCCAACAGAGCGGCGCCGGACGACAGAAGATGCCGATACGGCAGGACCACCACATCGGCCGCGTTCATATATACCTGAATCTGATCGTCCGGCACGAAACCGGGATGGAACTGTACGTTGCCCAGCCCCGCGCTGGCCGCCTCGATCTTCCGCCGAAACTCCTCGTTCAGCGGCTGACCAGCGATGACCAGGACGGCACGGTCCGGCGCGAGCTGCTGAAAGGCCTGGATCAGTTCCAGCACGCCCTTATAGGGTCGTACCGCGCCAAGAAAGAGAAACACCACGCGCGAATCCTCGACACCTAACCGCCCGCGGGCGGCCGCGCGATCTATATGGTTGGGATAATCGCCGATGTAGTTGGCGTGTGGGATCACCGCGAAATGCCCTCGATCCTGCAATCGCCATGTGTCGATCACCCGTTCTCTGGCATTCTGGCCGTGGACAATCAGGCCGCTCGACAGAGCAGCAACCGTTCGGGCCAGAAGCCAATCCAATCTCGGATGGAGCGACTCATGCGGCACCAGATTGTGGACGGTCCAGATCAACGGGACGCCCCGAAGTCGCAACAGAGCCAGACGCGACACAAATGCCATGGCCCGGAGGAACCGCCATTCTCGCCAACCGAACTCCGGAAGCCAGTGCAAATGGACGATGTCAGGCCTCGTACTCAAGAGGATGCCGTATCGAAACAGGTCTTTGAGGGAATACCCCTTCTCCAGCCTGACTCCCAGGGCCGACAGATGTCTCGCCAAAGCATCCTGATACGGGTTCTTGGCGCCCCAATAAGGAACGAAGGCAACCGACAGTGTCCGCACGTCTTGCGTATCGGCCGAGGTGCTCTCGGTGGAGGGCCGGAGCCGCGTGTGAGGCACGCTCGATCCGCGAGTCGAATCTGACAGTGGCTCGGACCTCACGCTACTCTTCCCACTGTCCACACGTTCCGCGCTGCACACAGCGCACTCGGCGCCACCCGGCGACGTCTTCTCGCCCGCCTCTGCCACCGGCAGAACGGACTTCCGATTGCATCCGTCCATTGGACACTCGTATCCTGAATGACAATGAGAAAGCTGGGATTCGGACCCATCTGACGTCCGCGCATCCAACTCCCGTCGATAAACCCCTCGGTATTCCTTCACCAGCCCCAGCCATACCGCCAACTGCAGAAGGCGAAGCCCATGTTCCCAGCGGAGCTCTTCGTCCTCCAGGAGAACCTGGCCACTGCCTTTGAACAACACACCATCGAGACTGCTGAGATTCGGCCCATACGTGCGTCGGAGGCGAGCCAACCCCTGGCTCTCGCGCCAATACATCGGGTAGTCGTGCCAGGAGTGTTGAATCGGGGCCTTCCACCCGAGACCTTCCATGACGCCGGCGAGCCAATCTGCCATTTTTCGGATCGCCCGCTGCGCCAGACGCCAGAGATGCCCGCTGCAAGGCCGAACGCCATCGTTGGCAGAGGGAATTCGCAGGCCGGGACCCATGACCTCTTGCGCCACTTTCAGGAAAATGCGGTCACCGAGCTTGAGTTCCACGGGACAGGTGAAGGCAAAATCCAGCAACCGCCGATCCGCTCCCGGCAGACGGATGGGCAGACGTCTTCTCTGCGCCGCCCAAGTGGCCACCTCCAGCCACTGCCGGAACGGATAGATCTTCAGAAATTCCGCCACGCTGCCCCGGCGTGGGTCCGCGTTTCTGTCACAGAAATCTTTCCGGCGCTCCGCCATGCTCTCCAGCACGTCCTGCGGCATGCGCTCGTCCCAGAAATCGCGTGGTACGTCGAGGCCATCGAACGGAATCCGTTCATAGCGGTTCGGGAGAAGTCCCCCCAGCCGGCGCCGGCAGACGAAGTCCTTTGCCGTGTACGCCCTCAGAAGCGTGTCCAGGAGATCGCCCGTCAACAGGACGTCCACTTCGTTCGTGATGGTGTCCGCAAAGCCGAACAGATGCGCGTGCACGAACTCGCACTCGCATCCAATGAACCGGACCGCCCCCACGAGATGATCTGCAAGATACTCCTGGTGGCGAATCAATGGAAACCAGGGTCGCCCATATGCGGCCGCAGCGCGCCGCGCCGTCCTGGCTTCACGATTGACCCGGTCGCACAGGGTGAACACGATACCGGCCTTGTCCCTGGGAACGGCGGCCGTCACCAGCCGAGAATCCAGGCCCCCGCTCAAGGCCACGCCGGTGCGGTCGGCCCCGCACCGCTCCGCCACGGCGGCAAGAAACACCTCGCGCAGCCGATCGGCAAGATCCGTCTCGCTGTAGTCCGTCCGTACCTCGACAGGCGGTCGCCAGTACGACCATTGCCTCGACTGCAACTCACCATTCTCCCTGCACATGGCGAAGACAGTGCCGGGATGGCCTTCGACAAGATTCTTATACATCGTGCACGGAAAGTCGCAGTGCCCCTGCCGCAGGAACTGGCCGAGCGAAACGGGATCTACCTCCTCCGAAACCTCGCCGGCAACAGCAACCAGGTCGGCGTGCGTGCCCGCCGAGACGGTCCGTCCATCGGCTCCCTTGCCCAGAAACACCTGCGTCGTGCCCAACGGATCGGTTACGATATGAAACCCCATCTCATCCGCGTACAGAATGGCAAAGGCGCCGTTCAGTTGCCGGAACACCGGATCATCTTCCAGGAAGTCGTCGTGGCCTTGGGCAGAACGGTGCAATGATGCAAGGCGCGCGATCAGAGCCGCTCGGAACGTCTCGGACATGCCTCCGACGAGGTCCCCCACCCAGGCGAGAACTCCTCCATCTACGCCGATGATGTTCGCGTTGGAGGCAAGCCGATCGTCCAGCACCGCCACGCTGCCCCAGGCAAAGTCAAAACCCCGTCCTTGTGGAGCACGCACACCGTATGGCTCCTTCAGCAGAGCGAGCAGGCGCCCGGAATCACAGTCGTGTCCAATTCGAATCAGAAAATCGCTCATGACGCACGTGCGCACTCTATGAGCACGTCCTCAAGCTCGGCAATCTGTTTCTTGACATCGAATTCCTCCTTGATGCGCGTTCGTCCTGCCATTCCAAGACGCGAGCGCAAATGGGGATCGCGCGCAAGTCGCAGCATGCTCTCTTGCATGCGAGGCACGTCGCCTGCGGGAACCAACAACCCCGTCACGCCATCCACCACTTGCTCCGCCAGCCCGCCGCAATTCGTCACCACCACCGGCAGTCCCATGGCGGACGCTTCGGCCACACTGACAGGCCACCCTTCAGGGACCAGAGAGTGCTGGACGAAGACATCCGACTGCTCAAGCGCATGTCGTACTTCGCTTGGAGACAACCACCCCGTGAAACACACGTTGTCCCACAGCCCAAGACGCTCTACGAGCGTCTCCAGGTCTCCGCGCTCCGGTCCCTCACCGGCTATGACAAGACGAGCCCCGGGAATCTCGCGCACGACGGAGGCAAAGGCCCGAATCGTCATGTCCACTCCCTTCAACCTCACAAGGCGGCTGACCACGATGAACTGCAGCGGCGAACCACTCCGCTCCTTTGCCGAACACGGAAGAGACTCCTCTGTGGGCACGCCACAGGGAATCACATGCACTCTCGCCGGATCCACTCCATGCGCGACAAGCCAATCCCGCTGCATGGTGTTGACCACGATGACTGCATCGAATTGACGAAGGGCAGCCTCAATGCTCCATCGATACCATCGATTGGCCAATCCGCCGGCAAGGTCGGAACCGTGAAAATGCACCGCGAGAGGTATCGCAAGTTCGCGCGCTATCGGGAGCATCCGCAGCCCCATCGTCCCATATTGACACAGTATCACATCCGGATGGATCGCACGGACGATGCGGCCGATGGCGGCATACTCCCGGCGCGTCGTCGCAAAGAAGTTCCGACGCGACAAATTCCGCAATCGATGAAGACGTCGCATCAGTCCGGACGCCTCTTCCGGCCAGCACCCCGCCTCCTGTATAATGGTCATCGGCACACTGCCGATAGGGAAAAAGTCTCTGTTGATGTAACGCCATGTCAAAACCTGGACCCGCATGCGGGCCATGCCTACGATCTGACGCCACATCCACGTCTCGCTCACTTCACCGACCGAACGCGCTGCAAAACAAAGCGTCAAGCTCGCGTCGTGAACCTCAGCCTTTGCACGACTGGCACATATCTGTGTCACGACTTATGCCCTCTTTCCGTACCAGTCATCCTGTACGATATCCGATGTACTGCACACGGTGATTCTCTTGGCCAGATGAGCCGGCACGGCGACATCAAGGCTCAATTCCCCCAGGAGAACGACCAGAAGCCGGGACAGTCCCGGCATGAAGAACTGCCTGTCCAGCCGTTCCCAGTCTTCTTCGGAAAGCTGGTCCGCGCTCGCATCCACAAAGATCAGTCCATACAGCAGGCCGTCACGCTCGACAATCAGCGGAGTATCCCGCAGCAACACCCTCGTGGCCTTGGAGTCATCCAGAATTCGGACGGCGAACCACTCCCTGCCTGCCCGAGAAAGCCTCATCCCGAGTTTCTTCTTATACTGCAGGACCCCATCATGAAGGAACGCACGAGACAAGCCGAGGTTCGCTCTGGCGTACCCCTTCTCGCAGAGATGCCGGAGGGAGAAATGGTACAGCGCGCCAATGGCCCCGTCCCGAACGAAGTCGCGGTTGGCATCTCGTACCCCCAGGCTCCACAACCGAGGCGCTGTATCGGAATAGGAGATCAATAGCCCCGCAATCGGCTCGTCCGCCTGCATCACCAGAAGAAGCTCGCAGTGCGGGAAGGCCGCCTTCATGGACTCATAGGGCATGATTACGGCACTGCCGCCATGGGCCTGCGCGATGTACGGCGCGTACATGTGATCGTAGAAGTCTTGGAGATGCTCGAGATCGTGTGTCACGTGGAACTGCAGCGCGTTCCTGCGAATCTTCCGAAGGTCAGACCGGACGGTTTCCATCCGCAGGACGCCGGGGTCCAGCGGAAGTTCGACATCGCCTGCCACCCAGCCGGGAACATACAACCATTGTTCCGGCTTCAATAGTCGGCGAAAGCGTCCCAGAGTCTTGACGGCGACCAGGCAGCACCCGCGTCCCTCTTGCACTGTCACCCGGGGAATCTCCCACAACCACCTCCGGCCGATGCAGCGTTCCCGGCAGGTGTCGCCGAGGAACCGGCGGAGCAGGTATCTGCGGTCGCGTTCCTGGGCCGCACAGAGCACCATGATCTTAGCGCCGTCCGCAGAGTCCTGGCTTTCACCAATCCAAAACCGTGGTCGGATCTCATTGAACAGCTCATAGCAATAGGCGAAAGGCCGAAGAATCCAGCGCAGACGCCGGGGGATACACTCATCAATTCTCCTGGCCAGCCTCCGGAGTCCCCGTGCGCCTTGTTGGCGGGCGTTTGGCGGCCTCTGTGGCTCAGACGAACAGGACGGGCCGGCACTGTCAAGGTGTCGCTCCTTGTCGTTTGCGGGCATGGCGGCAGCAGTCGCAGCGATCGTTGCCTGACTTGTCATATTTGTCCGATCCATGACTGTTGGCCTCTCACCGGCAGCCACCCATGCACTCACCGAAAGCGGCGGCTCCCCACGGCGAGCCAAGGACCTCCGACGCACCTCTCACACTTATGCGACTCACCCACGACGCCGGCACTCGCGGTGGACGATCCGGGGAATTCAACGGAACGATCCAGAGGCACGACAGCCCCTGGCAGGAGAACTCCTTGTCCAACTCGGCCCACTGCGCTTCCGAGAGCGAACCTGCGTTCGTCTCGACGAACACCACACCGTGCAATCCTCCATTATCATCGAGAATGAGAGGGTTGTCCTTCAGAAACGCTCGCGAGGCCTCCGTGTCGTGCGGCACACGAAGGTAGAAATACCCTTCTGATGTACCGACCAGCTTCATGCCCAGCTTCTTCTTGTACCGCAGGACCCCATCGCGCAGAAATGCCCTCGACTTGCCAAGTCCCACCCTGGTGAAGCCCTGCTCGGTCAGATGACGGAACGAAAGATGGTAAATGGCGCCACCGACTCCGTCCCGCAGCGCTCTCCTGTCGCCGTCTCTAACACCGCTGACCACCAGCAACGGCTCCGCCTCTGCGTAACTGATCAGATTCCCGGCGACAGGCTGGCCCTGGCGGGTCACCAGGAGGATCTCGCCGTGATCGAGATGCTTCAGCAACAGGCCGCGAGGCCAGATCCGCGCGCCGTCTCCATAGAACCTCCTGGCATGCGGGACATACATGTTCGCGTAGAAGTCCTCGAATTGCTGGAGATCACGCGTCACCGTGTAACCCAGAGCACTCTTGCGAATCTTCCGCAGATCTTCTTTGACATTGCCGGTGGCCAGAACCTGCGGAGACAGCGGCAGTTCCACTTCTCCGACCACCCAGGCGGGGATGTGAAGCCACTTCTGAGATCCCAGGAATCGGCGAAAACCGGGGCGGACATACACCAGAATCGCGCAGCAGTGCGGTCCCTTCCGCGCCCAAACCTTTGCGACATTCCACAGCCAAGCCCGCCCGACGCACCGTTCTCGACGCTGTCTGCCGAGAATCTGATCGAACAGGAAACTCCTCTCCCAGGTGCCGGCGACGCAGAGAATAGAGATCGACAATCCATCGTCCCGCGGTTGACTATCCCCGATCCAGAATCTCGGTCGGATCTCGTCCCACAGGCGATAGCAGCGGACCAGAGGGTCAAGAAGCCGCCGCCACGAAGGCGGAATCCGGTAGTAGAGCGTCTTGAGCGTTCGCCGGCGGCTGCCACGTCGGGCTTCACAGCGGTTCGACACCGCCTCGCTGCCCAAAGGAATCACGGCCTCACACGTCGAGTTATTGCCTACCTTCGCGCTCACGTCTGTACCACTTTCGTTGGACCGTACGACGGGCGGTGCCAAGCAGTGAACGCATTTTTTCCGTAGCCGGCAATGCCCGCCAGGTCGCGAAGAGCGAGAATCCTCGATACGCAGGGACGGCGGCCCCCAGCACTCGCAACGCGGCAAGGCGTCCCCATAGATGGGCTCGGCGCCGCAGAAGGGATGCCTGTGACATGGGCAGCGTGTCGGCGGAGACCTTTTCGAGCGTCACGTAGCCGGCCTTCATGGCCTCGTGCAGGGCTTGCCGGCCCGTCTCGGTCCGGACCAGGACCAGGGACCGGCCGGTGTCATCCGGTTCCGCCTTGCGATACCAGGGATCGCCGCAGGAGATGTCGGCCAGTTCGCCCGTCGAATCCGGACAGAGCCGACAGCGAAACTGCGTGTGCTTGCTGAGGATGTCGCCCCAGGACTGCTCATAGCTCATGGAGCACTCCGCATCGCTTCGGGAGCTTGTCCTGGCCACAGTACGTCCCGGCCAGCCGCATCCGCGATACCGAAACTCCGTCACCTCTTCGGGGCTGACGCCCAACTGCGCCAGGATCGTTCTGGTTCCCTGCGTGCTCGGCGTGCCGGCACAGAAGATGGAAATGGCCAGGCGGATCGATCGTCCCTGGCCGTCGCCCAGAGCCTGACATTTGCGCAGGGCCACAACATCACAGGGCTTTCCCACAAACACAGATGCCTCGCCGTCGCGGTCGATTGTTCCCAACCCGGAACAAGGAGCCGCGGGAGCATACCGTGAGCCGGTTCGCACGAGCAACTCGTCCCGATTCCGACTGACAAAGGGACTGTTGTCCAGGGGATGCCCGGGCTTGCTGCCAATGTGAAGCACGCCCGGAGAACCCTGCTTCTCCAGGGCGAACAGCGACAGCGCCGTCGCAATTCCCCCGGACGAACCCAGGTAGCGGATCTCCGGATCCGTCGCATAGCCTTCCCAGACTTCCAGCACATTACCCCACGCTTGTCGCAGCGAGTCCAGCGCCAGAGCGTGGGCGGGCGGGCCGTCTATGGCCGCCCCAGGACAAACCGCCAGACACGTCCCGCAGCGGGCGCAGCGGGCAGCATCTCTCGTCGGCCGAAGCCCATCGCCCTCAACGTCCACCAGGGCCAACGCCTTTTCGGGACAAACTGAGACACAGGCGCCGCAGCCCAGACAGAGCCGCCAGGCAACGACATCGGAAACCGTGTCGAAAGGCTGTCTCATGCGTCGAGACCCTCCAGAAGGCGCGATACCTTCCGCCTGACCTCGGGCACGGTTTCGCGGAGCCGACGGGCGATCGACTCGCGCGAGGCAAACGCCGTCTCGATGGTCGCAAGGATCTCATCGGCCTGCGACGATCTCATGTCCGCGACCAGATTCTCAACGCCAACAGTCTGGAAAACCCCTTTGAACTTCTTGCTGTAGGCGACCCCGACGGCCGGGATGTGCTGCGACAGCGCGGCAATGCACGAGTGCATCCGCGTCCCAACAAAGAAATCGCACATCCCAATGATGTACTTGACCTCGCCCTGGTCGTAGGTCCCTCGCGCCACGAACAGTCTCCCCGGATACCGAACCGAGAGCCGCCCGTGCACGTCGAGACACGCGGCCAGATCGTTCTCGACGTTGCCTTCGTACACGTCCGAGGGAATCACGTGCGGAACCAGCACGATCCGAACGCCTTCCTTCTGCATCAGCCGTTCCACGATGGCGTCCACCAGCTCTTTGTACGCGACCCTCAATCCGAATTCATTGCCTCCGCGGTAGCCCCCGTAGTAGATCAGACCGCTGACATTCAGGCCAACGGTGGTCGAGGCGCCGTCTCGAGCCGCGTCCAGACCCTCCACATCGAGAGCCGCCGGCCGGCGCGGCTCCAGGAGAAACGCCACATCCGGGGCAAAGGCAATCCGGTCTTGCGAGTCGATGAGTCCCAGCAGTTCTTTGACGAAATCCAGGCCGGCCTGATCTCTGGAGTAGATTCTCCTGCTTCGCCGCAGAACGTAGCGAGCCATCGATCGCGACAACGCTCTCTTGAACGGCCCATACGTCTGAGGAAACAGGATCAGGTCTTTGCCCAATATCAGCGGCAGCATGCGGATCAAGAACGACTGAACAAACCGTCCCATACCGTAGATGTCGCTGAAACTGTCGCCCCCGGTGATATCCACGAACAACCGGCTGTCGAGCAGCACTTTTAACGTGGCGTTGCGTCGGGCCAGGTACCTCTTCAGGCCGTCGAACGGAAACACCCGCAGCATGAGCACCAGGAAGAAGAGCACGCCGTAGTGGTGCGACAGAAACACGTTCCGGCAGAATCGGATCGGGACCTTCCGGATCGCCACGGTTCGGTCGGCCAGCTTCAGTCGATGGCAGCCCTCTTCCCGACTGCTCGCAAGCAGAATCACCTGCGCATCGGACCAGCGAGCCAGAATGCAGCGGACACTGCTCTCGGCCAGGGCGCTGACTCCGAGGTTACCCGTGTCGAAGGACGCGCCCAGCAGACACACCTGTGGGCCCCGGCTCGGCGTATCGGGCTCCGACGCGGCCTCATTCGAGACGGTCTGTCGCGGTTCTTCCGACAACATCGGCTCAATCATGCTCATCTCTCATCTCTGCCTGATGTTCCGAAGTGGCCCGTGTCCGAATCGATGCGTCGCTGTCGCCGGAGACGTTCCCGCCGCGTTCTCACTGCGAGAAGACATAGTCCCTCGCGATCGAACGCAGACGCGGAGCAGCCAGATCCTTTGCGGATACGATCGGGTCTGCGACTTTCCAGTCGATCGCCAGATCCGGATCGTTATAGAGCACCGATCGCTCATTCTCCTTGGAATAGAGCGAGGTACACTTGTAGGAGAAGACCACCTCCTCCGAGAGCACCGAAAACCCATGCGCAAAACCCGGCGGAATCCAGAACTGCAGGCAGTTCTCATTGCTCAGCTCGACGGCCACGTGCTCGCCGAAGGTGGGAGACCCGAAGCGGACGTCCACCGCCACATCCCAAACCCTTCCATAGAGCACCGTGGTCAACTTGCCCTGAGCGCTGGGACCGATCTGGTAGTGCAGGCCGCGTACAGTCCCCTGCCGCGAATACGAGCAGTTGTCCTGGACGAATTCGCCGGGCAGACCCACCTGTTCGTATTTGTCCCGGCTGTAGTGCTCGAAAAAGTACCCTCTCTGATCCCGGTACACATCCGGCTGAATCAACAGCAGGCCCTCAATTCGTGTCTGCGACACCCGCATCTTCGTTACCTCCCATCGGCGCTCGTGCCGCTCGACACCACGGACAGCGGCGAAGGCTGCGTCTGCTCTGTGCGGAAGCCGCGTGCGACGCTGCCCAAAACCGTCCGGATCCGCATCCGGTCATACTTATCGAACGAGTAGAACGCCAGCACCGCCAGATAGACCAGCAGGCCCGCGCTCACGTACAAACCCAGCGCCGTCCAGGTCGATGGAGGGCGCAGCAGCTCCAGTCCCAGCCAGACTACAAGTGCCGCCGCCCCAGGAATCACCCCCTGGATCAGCACGTCCTTGAACCAGCGCCGCGGGGAGACATCGACCAGACGCCATCCCAGGGGCAGATTGACCGCAATGTTCGCTGCCGCCGCAATCAATCCCGCCCCTTGCAGGCCCAAGGCCCCCAGGTCCAGCCCTCCCACAAACACGAGAACCAGCGCCAGCCGAACCACCTGGATGGACGCAAAACGCAGCGCGATCGGGCGCATCCGGTTCTTCGCATGACACAGATCAGGCAGCATCCAGTGTGAGAACTCCCAGGTCGTGGGCAACAGTGCAAGGACCATGACAAAGGCCGTCTCAATGTACTCGGCGCCGAGGTACAGCGTGATCAGCTCTCGGCAGTACACCATCGCGGGCAGCGTGATGCACATGATCGCCCACAGACCATAGCGACCGCCACGCAGATACAGACGCTGCAATTGGTCGTCGCGTCCTGTGGCATGCATGGTCACCAGTTGCGGCACCAACGGGGCGGCGGCCACACCGGCCAGAGTGCACAGATGCCGCGTCGGCATCGTCGCAATGTGGTTCGACGTGATATCCCCCAGCGTGGCCAGCTTGTTCAGAAACAGCGGATCGAGCATCCTCTGAACAGACGATGAGCAATTGATCACCAGATTCCAGCCCCCGAAGCCCATAATCTGCCGCGCGATGCTCCAGTCGATCTGCCGGGCCGAGAACCGCATGGCCGGAACGTACCGCTGCGAAACCACGACCATGACCACCGAGGAAAACCATTGGGAAGTAACCTCCGCCACCACAACCCACAGGACGCGCGTGCTGACCCCAAACAACAGCGCGAACAGGATCGCAATCCTCACAACCTCCGCCGCGAGGCCGATCACGTTCTGCAGGACGAACCTCTGCTCGACATAGAGCCCGAACACAAATGGCGTCAGAGGCAACCGCAGCGCCGTGCAGCACACCAGCAGCCCCAGCATGATCCGAGCGTCCCATAACCGTCCGGCAGGAATTGTCAGGATGTGCCCGATGTGCCAGGAAAAAGTCAGGCCCGCGACAAGGCACACGACGGCCAGCCCGAGCAAAGGAACGGTCATCGTCGAGACGATGCTCGTGACTTTCTTGTCGTCTCCCATCGCATAGGCTTCGGTCACGAATCGCGCCAAACCCGCCGTGAGAAACAGGCTCAGCAACGGAATGAAGACAATCACACCGACAACGAGCGGATAGAGGCTGTATTCAACGTCCCCGATGCGGCGCAGGAGATACTGACTCAGCCAGATCAGCACGGACACGGAAAGGACGTACCGCACCACCGAACTGGCGGAGTTGATCAGAAGCAATCTCTTGCTGAGCTGGACCCGCGAATTCATGAAATGCCTTGAACCCGTCCTCCCGTCGGTTAGAGACACCGTGGCGGTGGCATTTGGATAGACTCCGTCCCCGTCGGCTGTTCCGACGAGCGAGATTCAAACCACTTGCAGGAATCTCGTTGATCTCAGATTCGTCGCAGCGATCCGTGCGTCAGTTGTTCTGCGAAGCCCCAGCGGCCGGCTCGGAGAACTCCCGGCGCGGGGTCGACCATCGCACCTGACCGTCCCGGTCCGGCAGAATGGCGAGAACTGAATCCGTCAGGACCGCCGCCAGCGACCGGGCCGAGTGCTCGACCGCCGAGCTGATTTGGACCTGCGCCACGTACCGCGCCGGGTCACCCGAGATGTTTGGGCGTCGACCGAGGAAACCAGAAAACTCCCCCTCCCGAAGGGTGACCTGTCCATTCAGGACATAGAAACTCAGGACGACGACCCGGTGATAATCCGGAGCCGGCTTGTAGAACCGGTGTATCAAACACCTGACCCTTCGGCCCAAATTCGTCTCGAACTCGGATTCCGACGTTCCATCGTGGAGCCAGCCGTGAGCGGGAAAACACCTCATGGGCTGGTGGCCGAGCATCCCCGCCGGACGCGAGGAACAGTAGACCACATACGCATCGCCCCACATCCGCTGCTCCTCGTTGACGTAGCGACGACTGATGTAGTCATCGGCGAAGTTCGTCCGCATATAGTCCTCTGTGGTACTGGGAATATCCAGCGTCTGGCCGACCCACCCGTCGACCTCTGTCGGGACCTCCGCTAGCGAAACCGGCGGCGGGATCGGCACAGGCTCTCCCAGTCGAGCCGCCGCGATGCGGTACGCAATGCCCGCTCCGACCAGCAGCAACACGACGATCCCGCCGGCACTCCACACCGATGCCGTGCCGCGTGAACGCCTCTCAGCGGACGTGTCCGGATGTCCGATTGCGACCCTGCGCCGATGGCTGTACATCTATGAGCATACCCTAAAGGTGGTATTTCGTGGTTCCCCGCCGAACGTTCCACGGCTGAGTCATCGTAAAAAGATGCCGTCAGGGAAATGCAGCGCCCCCCGGCTCGTCCGTGCGGGAAATCAGCAGTCAAAGAGCATCTATTCTATAAGCCGTATCGGCTCACTGTCAACGTGGCTCAAGCCAAAAATCGCCATTTGAGGGCCTGTCATGCCCCCCCGAGCGGCGGCTTGCTCGTGGCCGATAAAACAAAGCCAAAAAGAACACAAACAGGCTCTTTTATCGGAACCACGATCAGTGTATCATTCTCAGGGATACCAGGCGAGTTAGCTCCGTTCCGAGGCCGGCGGCCCCCCGGGTCCGCCTCGCCGCTCGGCACCTCGCACGCCAGGAGGGCGGAATCGATTTGTCCTTGATTCGCTTTGTTCGTACCGTTTACACAAAGAGCACGTACGCACAAACTCGATAGACCGCTTCCCGGGCGAGTTGCTCGCTCGTGTGGGAGGCAAAACAGTACACGGGGGAATCTATGTCTTACAGCACGCAAGTCCCATTTCCTGGCCTCCGTCGAAACGCACGTTTCGGCGCGCGGACCTGGATCGTCCTGCTGATCCTGACAGCGGCGCCGCTGGTCACCGCCGTGGCACCCGCCAGCGCCGCCACCTATTATGTGGATGCCACCCAGGGCAATGACAGCTATCCGGGAACGGCCCAGCAACCATGGAAGACCATGGGCAAGGTTCAGAGCATGGTGGCCCCCGGTGACACGGTCCGAATCCGCACGGGAAGCTACGGCTCTCTGGCACTGACCGGCACCAGCCCATGCGGCAGTTCCTGGAGTGCCCCGATAAAGTACGTCGCAGACACGGGACAGACCCCGACATTCTCCCGCATATCTGTCACAGGCGTGACGCGCAGTTGGTATCTGGTGTTCGACGGCCTGACGGTGGCAACCGGCCTCACACAGGACGCCATCGCCGTTTTGCTGAAGGACGCCTCGGCGGTCAAGGTCGTCAATTGCCGCATCACGGGGGGCTACGTGCATTATAAGCATGCCGGTATGCCCGCGTTCGGAGTCCGCCTTCTGTCGGACACCACAGATTACTACCAGGACGTCACCATCGATGGATGTGAAATCACCGGTTTCACCCGGGGCATCGGCCTGGGAGGATACGCCGGGACCGGGATCGTCTTCTCGGACAATACCATCTACAATACCGGCGGCAGCGGGATCTTGCTGAATGCCGGCGGCACGCGAGAGGGCAAGACCGTCATCGTTTCGGGCAATCACATTTACGACCAGAACCCGACCGTCATACGCATGAACATCTACGGACAGAAGTCCGGCGACTTCCAGGCCAACGAAGTCGTGACGCAGGCGCAGACCGGAGCTTCCGGAACGGTCGTCTCGCAGTCATCTGAATACATCCAGATCCGACCGACGTCGGCGGCCGCTTTCGCGACGGGATCGGGCAGGACCATCACCGGGCAGAGCAGCGGCAGAACGCTGGCCAGCCCCACCAAGATCGAATTCGTCGAGGGCGAGCATGGCAGCGGTTTAGAGATACGCACCCGCAACCTGATCGTCCGAAACAACATCATCCACGACAGCGGAAACACACGAGGTATCCGATGCTATCCGGGACACTACGACGGACAGAACGGCCACCCGAGCGGCGGCTACAGCAACATGCTCATCGAGAACAATCTCGTCTATGATACGAAGAACAGCAATGCCGTGGAGTGTCCGGAGAGCGGCGAGAACTTCGTCTTCCGCAACAACACGGTGATCGGACAGAACCGGGATGGACGAACCGGCCCCTATTACTACGAGGTCGCCCTGTACATCTCAACTGTATCGGGCGTCGACGGATCGAGCATGGTCATCGCCAACAACATTCTCGTCGGCATCACGGGAACGCCTCCGGCCAAGGCGACGGTCAAAGGCAACGTGATGTATGTGATCGGCGACCATCAAACGGGGTGGAAGACCACCGCCAACTACCCCGGTAACATCATTGTCAAGGCAGACGACGGATCGGCTCATCCGAACTACTTCGAGGGCTCCGGCAGTTTCTTCGTGGGCGGCGCGCTGTTCGACCAGTACAGCTACATGTTCCCCAGCAACAACACGCACGGCAAGAACCTGAACGACGCGTACAAACTGGCCGCCGGCGCCGGGGCTGTCGGATTCGCCAACGCGCAGTACGTTCCCGCCACCGATCTGAATGGGAATTCGAGAAAGGCTCCCCACGATGCGGGGTGCTATGTGATCAACTCGGTCACCCCTGCCAATAGGGATTCCGTGTCTGAGCCGGACACAACTCCGAACGACCCACCCTCCAATCGCAGCCCCGTCCTGGCGGCGGTCGGGAACAAGTCGATCAGCGAGAACGTGCGGTTGACCTTCTCGATCAGCGCAACGGACCCGGACGGAGATTCGATCACGTACTCCGCGACTGGACTGCCCAGCGGGGCGAGCTTCTCCAACCAGACGTTCAGTTGGACCCCTACATACGCGCAGGCGGGGACCTACCAGGTCACGTTTATCGCCAATGACGGTCAGAGTCAGGACTCGGAAACGATCACCATCAGCGTGGTCAACGTCAATCGGGCTCCCACGCTCAGTCAAGTCGGGAACCGCTCCGTCGATGAGAACCACGCTCTGACGTTTTCCGTTACCGCGAGCGATCCGGATGGAGATGCCATCAGCTACTCGGCCACCGGTCTGCCCTCCGGAGCGAGCTTCGGGGGCGGCAGCTTCAGTTGGACGCCTTCGTCATCTCAGGTCGGCTCCCATAATGTCACCTTTGTGGCCAGCGACGGGAACAGTCAGGCCAGTGAAACTGTAACCATTTTCGTCGTGGGTGCGAGCCCGGACGGCACGGCGCCGGTGGTGGCCCGTTGTTCGCCGGAGCCTGACGCCATTCAGGTGTCGCTGAACAATCTCGTGACTCTGCACGTGACCGACCAGGGCAGAGGCGTGAGTCCCGATTCCGTTGCGATTCGAATCGATGGCAACACCATCTACCAGGGCAATATAGACGTCTACCAGAGTCCGCACGGACGATGCAGTCGATCCGGTACGCCGAATGACTACCGGTTCATCTACCAGACCAGCCAGGCATTCGAGTTCGACCACACGGTCACGGTGCAGGTCAATGCGGCCGACCGCGCTGGCAACACCATGAACACCCATGCGTACTCCTTCACCACGGAGATGCGTGCGTTCGGAAGCAATCGGACCGTCACCCGCGACTGCGGTGTGGAGGGATCGAAGAGCAGCCCGGCCACCGTCGGTGATGCGACCGGGAACGTCTGGGTGGTGTGGTGTAACGGTACGGAAGGAAGCCGGGACATCTATGTGAGCACGATGGCCGCAGAAACGCAGGCCTTTGACACACCGGCGCCCATCACCACCGCGGCTTCCGACCAGTGTCACCCTGACATCGCGCAAGACCGCGATGGAGTCCTCTATGTGGTCTGGCAGGACAAACAGCGCGGCAACTGGGACATCTTTGTCGCGATGTCGTCGGACGGAATCACGTGGTCGCGTCCGATTCCGGTGACCAACTCAGACCACAATGAAACCAATCCGGCGGTGACCACGGACAGCCAGTCGCCCAGCCGGGTGTACATCGCCTGGCAAGACGATCGAGACGGCCAGGCCGACATTTTCGCAATCAGCTCGACCAATGCCTTTGCCGACGCCTTGTCTTCCCGTCTGACCAGCGATCCGGCCGACCAGATCGCGCCGGACGTGGTGGTGGGTGCGGACAACGTCGCCTATGTCGTCTGGACCGATATGAGAAACGGCCAGGCGGATATCTACGGCTCTGCCTCCAACATGTCGAGCTGGGCCAATGTCCCAATCGTCAAAACGAAAAGCAAACAGACCGATCCCGTCATCGCCTACGACGGAGACTCCTCCATGCTGCACCTGCTGTGGGTGGATGATGCTCCGGGGAATGCGGATATCTATCACGCCGCCTTCAATGCCCTGCCGGCCAGCCCTGTCACCGGTACGAGCATCATCGACGATACCTCTCGCGCCGGCCAGTCTGCCCCTGCCATCGCATGTGCAGCGGGTTCGAGGGTCTTCGCCTGCTGGCAGGACCTGCGTCATGCCCGCCGGCGTACGACGGACACCGATCTGTTCATCGCGGAGTTGGGCCCTGGCTCGGCAGGAACCAACATCTTCGTCGGGGACGATGGCACGAATTCCGGCCAGCGTGAGCCGGCCATCGGTGTCGACAGCTACAACAACCCTTATGTCGTCTGGACGGACGCGCGTAGCTCGCGCACCGAGATCTACAGCACAGCAACTACGTTCGTCGATCCGATTCCGCTGGATGCCAAGCAGGTCGTCGCCTCGGTAGGCGCCACGATCGGTGTTGATCCGGCGGCCATTGATGAGCCGGACGACGTGTCCATCATTGTTCCGCCGGGAGCGTGTCAGTCCGACGTGCGGATCTCCATCTCCCGGATTCTGAATCCACCGGTGGCGCCGGCCGAATGCCTCGGCAGCTATGACTTCGGTCCCAGCGGCGTCGACTTTGACGTGCCGGTGACCGTGACGATCCCCTACCGCTTCAGCGGAACGGGCGGCTCGGCGAAACCTTATTGGTACGATTCGCTCACCGGAGCCTTGAGCCAGAGCGGCATCACCGATATCGAGAACATTGTGATCAACGAAAACCTCAGTGCCCTGCGGTTCAAGACCACACACTTCACGCCGTTTTACCTGGTGGCCTCCGATCCGGAGCCCGAAGACAGCGACGAATTCCCCGGGGGATGCTCGGTTTCTGCCACCGGCCACGGCTCGCCGAAAGAACTGGTCGTGCCCTACTCCATCGTTGCACTCGTGATGGCCGTTCTGAGGCGACGGGACCGGAGAAGACGGCATTCTCTCGAAACGACCGAAGGATAACAACTGAATGGATTCCTCGCGCGTACAATCCGGCCCGGCCGGCTCGGCGTCACTCGTCGAGCCGGCCGGCCCTCTTTGCGACCATGGCATCCAGCATCCGGCTCGGCTGGCGGCCGAGACGGCCCTGGTCACCGCCGGCGTGTTCCTGGCGGCACGCCTTGTCTGCATGGGACCGGTCGCCGGGCTCCAGTGGCTCCTGATCCCCGCCATTCTCGTGGCGGCTGCCTTGCTCCCCACATGGACGACGCGACGCGAATTCCCGCGCATCGGCCTTGACCATGTCCGACAGACACTCTGGACTGTCATCACGGTTTTCGTCTGTGTCCTGCCCATCACATTCGCGGGAATCTGGATTGCAGTACGCTTGCGCCTTCCCATTCCCTTGCGACCGGCCATCGACGCTCAAGACGGCTGGCTGGCCTGGCCGCTCTATCAGCTCTTGTATGTCGCGGTCGCCGAGGAGCTGTTCTTTCGCGGCTATCTGCAGGCCAACGTCATGCGGTTACTCGCCGCCCGTCCATGGCGATCGCGCACCGTTCCGCAGTCCATCGCCATCGTCACCTCCGCAGGCTGCTTTGCGCTCGCCCACGTCTTCGTACAGGGTGACGTCGTGGCCCTCGTAACGTTCCTGCCCGGCCTCCTTTTCGCTTGGCTGTTCATTCGCACCCGCTCGCTGCTGGGCCCCATCCTGCTGCATGGGCTCGCCAACATCAGTTACGGGATCATGGCACTGATGCTTGCGTAGCCGCACGCTCGCAACCTGGCCAGCACCCCTGCACGGGCCACCCTCGCCCGATAATATACATCTCGCCGTTACATCGCTCTACTTATCCGACCATCCACCGCCCTCTCACTCCTCCGTGTCAAGTGGCCACCCTCCCAGGACGATAGAGTCAGCAGCGATCAGAGTACGTTTTTGGGAAAGATGACAGATGAACGACAGGCAGATATCGAGGCTGTTCTGGGGAGCCAAGGCCCTGCTCGTCGCCGCCTTGCTGTATGTGGCGATCGAGGCAATTTGGCGCCCCTCTGAGCCAGCGCCCGGACTGAAGCCGAAGGCCGTCTCGGGCGGCGAACGCGTCTCCAACGAAACCGGGCGGGCGCCAGACTCCCAGCCGGTTGCCGACTATTCCGTCATCGTCGAGAGCGGCCTGTTCGGGGCCACGGATCAGACGAACGCTTCGCCGGCCTTGTCGTCCCCGCCGGCCGGCCCCCTGCGTTCGGCCGAAGCCCTCGGGCTGCGACTGGTGGGCATCGTGGCGGGCGGTCCCGCGACGTCCCGCGCCATCATCGAAGACATGGCCACCCAGGCAACCAGCCCGTACAGGATCGGCGATGCCATCGCGTCCGCCACGATCCAGTCCATCGAATCGGACCGAGTCGTTCTGATCCACAACGGACAGAGCAAGGTGCTGGTGCTGCATGCCGGCCGAGCCGCCAAAGGCCCGGCGCCGTTCGACGCCAACGACGTCGGTCAGGCGAATCCGCAGCGGCCTCTCGAGGCGGTCCAACCACCCTCTGCCCCTTCCGCTCGCCTCGGGTATGTGGAGGATTTGTTCCGCAGTGCCACGATCGAGCCGTACGTGAAGAACGGACGCACGGAAGGACTGAGAATCACCGGTCTCGAACAGAGCCCACTGGCCGCAATCGTCGGGTTGAGGAATGGCGACATCGTTCAGACCGTCAACGGCCAGAGTCTCGACAGCAAACAGAAAGCATTCCAGGTCCTTAAGAAGGCCAGAACGCAGTCCACTATCAACATGCAACTGCTGCGGAACGGCAAGACCAAAGACCTGTCACTGGACTTGTGAGATAGCGGAGAACACTTTGAATACGAAACGCCACAACCCCTCGATAGACTCTTCATGCCGGGCGCACGTCGCCCGGGCGCACGTGGTTCGTCAATTCGGCCCACCGGTCATGGCCTTGTGCATCCTTGCCCTGACATGTATCGGCTGTGGCGGACGCGCCGTCTCGTCCAGCGAGGTCGGTCCGATCCAGCCGCATGGGCGAGCCCGACAGAGAGCCGCTCACCCAATCGATGAGCCGCCGACCCCGGTGGTCGAATCCCCGTCCGATCTCGCTCCGACGACGTCCGAGGCCGAGACGCGCAATGTCGTCGCCTCCCAGCCGCCGACGATGCCGACCTGGAGTATTCCACAGGCTACGACGGTGGAATCGGAAGTCTGGACGACTGTCCCGGAAGTTGTGGAGACTCCGATCGAAAGAATGCCCCCGCCCCAGCGCATCTCCATCGGCGCCAGCGAGTCCGCCGCGTCGCCTGCTCCTGTCCCGGACGGCGGTTCCGCCGCGTCCCCCGAACCATCACGCGGACGTGACGAAATGGTGCAGGTCAACTTCGAGGACGTGGATATCCGGATCGTCCTGAAAACCATCGGTGAGATCACAGGCATCAATTTCATCCCGCACCAGAGCGTCAGCGGGACCGTGACGGTGATGTCGCCAACGCCGGTTCCATTGGGGGAGATCTACCCGTTTCTCCAGTCGATCCTGGACGTGGCTGGATACGCCGCGGTCGAAACAGACAACGCGGTGAAGATCGTCCCGAAAGCCGAGGCCAGTAAACGCAATCTCGATGTGCGCATCGGCGCTGATCCCGAGACGATTCCGAAGAGCGATACGATGGTCACGCAGATCCTCCCGCTGAAGTACGCCGACGCGGCCGAGATCAGCCAGATCGTTCAGCCGCTGCTGTCGACAGGGGCCCTGATGGCGACCTATCCAAAGACCAATTCGATCATGGTCACGGATACGTCCGCCAACATCCACCACATCGCGCAGATCGTCGCGCAGCTCGACGTGGAGGGCTCCCGAGAGAACGTGCTGCTGTTTCCGTTGACCTACGCTTCCGCCCAGGTGCTCAGCGAACAGATCATGCAGATCCTGGACGAAAACCAGGCCGTTGCCTCCGCAGCCGGCCGGACACGGTCTACGCCGGCCGTGGGCCAGCGCACCAAAGTCCTGCCGGACGATCGGACCAACGCCCTGATCGTCGTGGGCGACACACAGGATATCGACACGATCCGGCGGCTCGTCGCCCAGCTCGACGTCGAACGGCCGACCAACGCCGGCAACGTCCACGTGACCTATCTGAAGAACGCCGACGCCAATGATGTGGCGCCCGCGTTGGAGGCGGCGCTGGCCGGAATGCGGGTGACCGACCCGGCCGATACGCGACTGCCGATCCAGGTGACCGCCGATCCGAGCACGAACTCGCTCATCATCGTGGCCTCCCCTCAGGACTTTGCCATGATCTCACAGATCGTCGAGAAGCTCGATATCGTTCGCGAGCAGGTCCTGGTCGAGATGACGATCCTGGAGATCGGCGAAGACACTCTGAAGGAACTGGGCGTCGACTGGGCAACGCTGGATGAGGCCGTCTCCGACAGCGTCCGTGGCTTTGCGGCAACGAACCTGGGACCCTTCGTCAACTATGCCCGCGGCGACCTCGAAGGTCTCGCCGTGGGCGCCTGGAAAGGCGACAACATCGGCGCGTTGCTGCAAGCGCTGCAAAAGGAGTCCGGAGTCAATATCCTTTCGACGCCGCACGTCCTGACGTCGAATCACCGCACGGCCAAGATTGTCGTGGGCGAAAACACCCCGTTCGTCGTCCAGTCGCGCATCACCGAGACGACGGACCTCCTTACGCCCACCGTGATCAAGCAGTACGAATACAAGGACGTGGGCATCACGCTGGAGATCACGCCGCACGTCAACCAAGGCGGGCCCGTGCGACTCCAGATCGACAGCGAATTCACGAAGCTGGTCGAGAGTGTGACCGCCTCGTCGTCGGATACGCCGACCACCGCCAAGCGCAGCGCCCAGACGATCGTCACGATGAACAGCGGCAACACCGTGGTCATCGGCGGCCTGATCCGGGACGACAAGACGCAGGTCCAGAACAAGGTCCCGCTCGTCGGCGACGTGCCCGTGGTCGGGAATCTGTTCCGATGGCAGCGAGACCGCGTGCAGAAGACGAACCTGCTGATCTTCATCACCCCGTACGTAATGACCAGCCAGGAGGAGCTGCAACAGGTGACGGAGCAGAAGAGGGAACAGATGCTTCCGCTTCTGGAAAACAGTCGCTGATCCCTGGGGGTCGGACAATCCGTACGTGGATCGCATCCGTGCGAGGAGGTTGATTCGTGAAGACAGGACAGGCCGAACGGATAGAAGGCCAACAACTGTGGAAGATCGCGCCCGAGCAGTTGAACGCCGATCTCGTGCGACGACTGCCGCTTGAATTCCTCAAGAAGCAGTGCGCGATCCCCATCGTGATGGAGGACGGCAGCACGGCGGTGGCTCTGGCGGACCTGCTGAACGTCGAGGCGTACGACGCCATTGTCGGCGTCCTGGGCCAGGCCTGTCCCCGCGTGCGGTGTCCGGCGCCGGAGATCGAAAACGCCATCAGCCAGTGCTACTACCACGCCGCCGAAGGCGAACGCGACGCGGACGCGCTCGGCGAAACCTACGCGCCCGACAACAGCGCGAGCACCAGTTCGGTGCAGACACATGCGGAAGACCTGCTGAACATCGCCAACAAGGCCCCGGCGATCAAGCTGGTCAACAAGATTCTGTTCGAGGCGGTTCAAAGCCGGGCCAGCGACATTCACATCGAGCCTTATGAAGCAGAGGTCAAAGTCCGCTTTCGAGTGGACGGCGTGCTGCACAACGTCCTGAGCCTGCCGAAACCGCAGGCCGCGCCGCTGCTGTCGCGTCTGAAGATCATGGCCAATCTCAATATCGCAGAGCATCGACTGCCCCAGGACGGACAGAGCCGCGTGCGCATAGGCGACGAACTGGTGGATATCCGCGTCTCGGTGATCCCTACCGCCGGCGGCGAACGCGTGGTGCTCCGACTGCTCGACAGGGGCCGAGGCCGGCTTAGTCTCGAAGACGTGGGCTTTACGCCCGATCTGTTGAGAGTCTTTCGCGAGCTGATCGGCATCTCGCATGGAATCATCCTGTTGACCGGCCCGACCGGCAGCGGCAAGACAACGACGCTGTACGCGGCGCTCAACGAACTGAACAGCGAAGAACGGAACATCCTGACGGTGGAAGACCCGGTCGAGTACCAGTTGCCTGGAGTCGGCCAGATGCAGATCCGGCCGAAGATCGAACTGACCTTCGCCAGTTGCCTGCGCCATATCCTCCGGCAGGACCCCGACGTCATCATGATTGGGGAGATTCGCGATCTGGAGACGGCGGAAATCGCCATCCAGGCGTCGCTGACGGGGCACCTGGTGTTGAGCACGCTTCACACGAACGACGCTGCTTCGGCGGTCACCCGGCTGATCGACATGGGCATCGAGCCGTACCTGATCTCCTCGTCTGTCGTCGGAGTGATGGCCCAACGCCTCTTGCGCGTGATCTGTCCCGACTGCAAGCAGCCCTATCACCCCCAGGACGTCGAAGAAGTCAAAGCCGAACTGAGGCGGCTTGGCCAGAGCCGGGTTCAGTTGTATCGAGGGGGCGGATGCGAGAACTGCCTCCGCACCGGGTACATCGGGCGAACGGGGATCTTCGAACTGATGCTGGTCGACGATCAGATTAAAGACCTCATCATCCAGCGTCGCGGCGCGCACATCATCAAGGAAGCCGCCGTGCAGAAGGGAATGACAACGTTGCGCGAAGACGGTATGCGCCGCGTCCTGGCCGGTGTCACTACCCTCGAAGAGGTCTACCGGGTCACGCAGGACAGCGTCAAGACAAGCCGAGAGGTGGGCAGCCATGCCGGCCGTTGAACCACAGATCCAACTGCGCCTGCGAAGGACGAATGCGCCGGCCCGCCCGGCGTCGACGCCGGGCCGCGCTCCTCGGACACAGGGACAGGACCTGCTCCGACGCGCAAGCACCAGGGATCTGAGCCGTCTGGCCCGCCAGTTGTCCACGCTGCTGCATGCGGGGATGCCGCTGGTGCCGGCCCTGTCGGCCCTGGTCGAACAGATGCAGGGAACACCGCAGAACCGCGGGGTCCGTTGGGGATACTCGGCCGATCCGCTGGCTCCGATCGTGGCACGCGTTCGCGACGACGTCAATGCCGGCAGCAGTCTGGCGGAGGCTCTGGGCAAACACCCCCATCTGTTCTCGCCGCTGTTCGTCAACATGGTTGCCGCCGGAGAGACCAGCGGCGCCCTTGAAGCAGTGCTGGCGCGCCTGGCGGACATCCTCGAAAAACGCGTGCAACTGACCGGCAAGGTCAAAGCGGCCGTCGCCTATCCTGCGATGATGGCGGTCGTCGCGGTCGGCGTGGTCCTGTTTCTGTTGTCTTTTGTGGTGCCCAGCATTTCGGAACTCTTCGTGAAGATGAACCAGGAGTTGCCTCTGCCGACCCGAATACTCATCGGCATCAGCAGCTTTGCCAGATCTCATGTAGTGCTCATCCTCGTCGCCGTTGGCGGGATGGTTGCCGCCCTGGTGGGCCTGGCCAGGACACAGGACGGCCGTCGGTGGATGGACCGGATCAAACTCCGGCTGCCCCTGTTCGGTCCGTTGTTCTTCAAGCTGGAAGTGGCCCGGCTGACGCGAACGTTGGGGACGCTGATGAACAGCGGCATCCCCGTCATCACCGCGATGGAAATCAGCCAGAAGATCAGTCAGAACCACGTAATGACCGAGGCAACAGAGCACATCAAGGAAGGGGTCCATCGAGGGGAGACGATCGCCAACGCGGTCCGGGCGACCGGCCTGTTCCCGCCGGTGGTCTTCCACGTGATTCAGACCGGCCAGATGACCGGCACCGTCGAGGATGGCCTGCTGAACATCGCGGAGATGTACGATGGCGAAGTCGAGGCCACTGTGTGCACCCTGACGGCCCTACTCGAACCGATGATCCTGCTGCTGATGGGTGGCGTGGTGGGCTTCATCGTTCTTTCGATTCTGCTGCCCATCTTCGAAATCAATCAGGCTTTGTAGGGAACCATGCCATGCAAGACCGAGCGGTTCATACGATGCACCGACAAAAGGGTTTCACTCTCATCGAACTGATGATCGTCGTGGTGATTCTGGGCCTGCTGGCCACGATCATCATGCCGAAGATTCTGGGCCGTCCGGAACAGGCCCGCCGGGTCAAAGCCAAAGCCGACATCCGCAGTATTCAGTCGGCGCTGGCCCTGTTCAAGACGGACACCGGCCGTTTTCCGACTACGTCCGAGGGTCTCGAAGCTCTGGTCAACGATCCGGGTATCAAGGGCTACAATTCCGACGGATATCTCGACGCCGTGCCCGTTGACCCGTGGGGCAACAAGTACATCTACATAAGCCCCGGCGTCCACAGCAAGGATTATGACCTGGTGTCGTTGGGCAAAGACGGTGAGATCGGCGGCGTGGAGGACGACGCGGACATCGAATCCTGGGACCTTCAGAGCTGAGATGGCGGCTGTACACGAACTGCGGACAAAAGACCATGAACCGTCGCAGAATCCGATGGAAAGCATTTACATTCCTCGAAGTCCTCATCGCGCTGGCGATCGCGTCCATCGCGCTGTTGGGCCTGCTCCGGCTGCATCTGCTGAGTCTGGCCACGGCCGACGCCGCCCAGGCGACGACCCAGGCGGTGTTCGTGGCCCAGGCCCGGATCGCGGAAGCCTCCACAGAAGGATTCCCCAGACAGGGAACCACGTCGGGCACTGTTGAGAGAAACGGGCAACTTTACACCTGGAAGACCGAGGTCCGAGGCATCGCCGGACCAGGCAGCAGTCGTCTGCCCCAGGATGGTCTGCGCGAGGTTTCCACTACCGTTACGTGGACGCAGGCCTCGGACGAGAAGACGATGACCATGACAACGTATGTGGCGGACACCCGAATCCATGAGCGAACGGCGCCTTAATCCCGGTTTCACACTGCTTGAGATGCTTGTCGCACTGGCGATGATCGCCACGATCGTCTCGATGGTGTATGGCAGCTACGCCGCCACGTCACGGTCGATGGAGGCCTATGACAGCCGCCTGACGTGCTCGCAGCGGGCCGACATGGTTCTGCGCCTGATGGCCAGGCAGCTTCGGTGCGCGTACCGTCGCCCCGATGAGCCAAACGCCACAGAGTCGAACCAGGCCAGTGAGACTCGCCGGCCGAAGCCGCGCCCCGCGTTTCTCGGCGGCACCCGAAATCCGCACGGCGAGGTGCTGGACTTCCTGACCACGGCCCCCCTCGGCGGCGGGCCAAACGGCTCGCAGGGCCTTGTCCGCGCAGGCTACCGGCACGATCCGGCGACACGAACGCTGGCAGTGCGCAGTCGGCCCGCCACCGACTCGATCCATACGGACGATGCGGCCGCGCAGTGGCAGACCGTGCTGCACCAGGTTGCCGACGTCGAAATTGAATTCCATGACGGCCTCCGATGGCAATCTCAGTGGAATTCCGACACGAGCGGGAGGCTGCCGCGTGCCGTAAGATTTGGCCTCACGGTGACGGACGAGGAAGATCGCGTTTATCATTGCGCCACCGTGGTGGAGATACTGAACGCCGCGACCGATCGGAAGAACGTGAGGCAAACACGATGAACGGCCCCACATATCGATGCCATCGGAACGGATTCATTCTCGTGGTCGTCCTGGCCATGGTTCTGCTGCTGTCGGCCCTGCTGTTTGCGTTCCACCGTACCGCACGCGGGAGCCTGGAAATGGCGGAGAGCCTGCGTCAGTCCGAACGGGCGATGCAATGCGCCCGCGCCGGCCTGAGCCTGGCCATCGCCGCCGTTGCGGAAACCAACGACGTGACGAATGACCACCGTTTCGCCGACCTGCGAACCGGAGAAGAGGCATTCACGATCAATGGCGGCACCTGCACCGTGACCATCACGGAAGAAAGCGGTCGGGTCAACGTCAACATGCTCAAGGACAAGAATGGCCAACTCCATCGAAGGCATATCGATCAACTGCTCCGACTGATCGACCTGTTGAACCGCCGGAAGGACGCCGGGCAGCGCATCGGGTACGAGGTGGTCGCAGCCATCATTGACTGGATCGATCCGGATGACGAAGTCACCCTGTTGCCGTTCGTCAATGCCGCTGGTCAGGGCGCTGAGAGCGGCTACTATCAGGCTCTCAGACCTTCCTACCGATGTCAGAACGGGCCGATGGACACCATCGACGAACTGCAATGGGTCAAGGGGATCACGCCGGAGGCCTTCGCCCTCCTGCGTGACCTGCTGACAACGACCGGCAGCGGGCGGATCAACATCAACGCCGCTCCCCAGCTTGTCATCGAGTCGCTCTGTGAGCAAATGGACTCGGCCCTGGCCCGCATGATCGTTCAACGACGCGAATTCAAGCCGTTCGACACAGTGCCCGAACTCCGGCAGGTCCCGGGAATGACCGATAATGTCTACCTGGCCATCCAGGACGCGATCGAAGTCCAGCCCAGAGACGCTTATTACCGCGTCAATACGCAAGGACGGATCGAAGATCGGACCTTGGGAATTGAAGCGCTGCTCCACCGAAACACGCAGACGGGAAATGTCGATATTATCCTCTACCGGGAGTCATAACCGCAACGCGCTTCGTTAAGGCTTCGGAGGAAGGACAAAAGGCAGGATCATGGTGAAGAACTCGATAGGCATCGACATTGGCCGCTTCCATCTGCGGGCCGTGCAGATCGCGCAGACCGCCGAAGGACCCCGCATCGAGAGGGTCTTCGGCAAGCCCACGCGACGAAGCACGGACCGCCCCGTCGACATGCTGCGCGCATTGACGACCGAGCACGGATTTGACCGGCACGCGGAGGTGACGGTATGCCTTCCCCACCAGGCGATCTTCTTCGCGGATCTCGAAGTGGACAGCGCCGCCCTGAACCGGCTTCGCGCCGGCGATCCGTCGAGCCTGCGGGATGACTTGCCCATTGTCGCAGAGAAGGCCATCGTTCAGGTCTGCTCCACCCGACAACTGCCGAACGGACGGCATTCGGCGCTGGTGGCGACGACGTCAACCGATCTGCTCCGGGAAGAGCTGACACTTCTGGACGAGGCCAAGATCCACGTGACTCGGATCGAGGCTCCGATCACGGCGGCGTGTACAGCGGTCGGCTACAACCATCCGGAGAGCCAGGAGGGAACGGCGGTCATCGTGATGATCGACGAATCGGTTCTGAGCATGGCGGTGCTTCAGCAGGGAAGCCTGATCATGATCCGGAACATCCCCCTCCAGATCTCCCGCGACAGTGACATGGAATCCATCAGCCGGCAGGTGACGGGGTTGCTCGATCGCGAGATCGAGATCACCTGGCGAAGGCTCTTCGGTGTCGATGCACAGGCCGATCTGCGGGTCTTCCTGATCGCATCCTCCGCCACAATCCTGCCCCTGGCCGCCGCGATGCAAGAAGAGATCGGCTGCCAGGTGATTCCGGTGGACCCGTATGCGTGCGTCGAACACGATGAGACGATTCGTGTCGGCTTTCCCATCTGCGTGGCCGAGGGGCTCGCCCTTCGTCCGCTCCTGCCGCGCGAGGCCGCCCAGGTCGATTTCCTGCACGCGCATACGACGCAGACACAAGACGCGTCGGGCCTGAGAAAGGAACTCCTGGTCTGTGGCGGTCTGCTGGCGGCAACGGTGGTGGTGTGGATTCTGGGGCTGTTCGTTCATCTTTCGCGCCTGGAATCCCAGTACACACACCTCAAGAGACAGATTCAGGACGTGTTCGAGCAGACCTTGCCGGAAGAGAAATGCGTGAACGCCCTGGTCCAACTCCAGCAGAAACTCGATTCATTCCGCGACGACAGCGGATGGCTGGCGTCGTTCCAGCCGGGGCGGCTGCCCCCCCTGGAGATTCTGAGCACACTGAGCGTGCATCACCCCACGGACGGGAATCTGGAATTCGATGACGTGTTCATTGCCGGTGACTCCGTCCGCGTGACAGGCCACTGCGACTCCTTCGCCACACTCAGCGGATGGCAGCGCCTGCTGGAGGAGATTCCCGGCTTTGAGATCGTGGACCAACCCAACCCCGGCAGAGACGCCAAGACGGGATCGGTGCGATTCACCCTTTCCCTGTCGTCCAGAAAGACGGTGCAGTGAATGATCCAATTGACCCGAAGAGAACGACGTCTCGGCATCAGTGTGGCGGCCGCCTTGGTCGTATGGAGCATCTACGCGCTGGTGATCCAGCCCATGCGGGATCGAGTGCAACTGCTCGGGCGGATGATCCCGGAGAAACGGAGCGAACTCCGCGAGGTCCAGGCCAGGAGCACCGAATACCTCGCGTTCCAGCGCGAGTTCGACAAAGTGCAGGAACGCATGGCCCAACAGGATTCGGACTTCCAGTTGTTGCCATTCCTGGAATCCCTGACCGAGCAACACGGCCTGAAGGCGTACCTGGTGAGGATGCAGCAACAGGATGCGCCGGCGGCAAAGCCCGGGTACTCCGAAACCATCGTGGAGATCGGGCTGGAAGCCATTCCTCTGCGTCACCTGATCGGCTTTCTCCGCGCGATGGAAAACTCGGCCGTGGCAGCCCAGGTCGCCAGCCTTCACATCCGCAAGCAGACGCAGGGCAACGGGCAACTCGACGCGACGATCCAGATCAGCGGCCCCAGAACCGTTCAGGCCCCCGTCGCTTCCGACCGGTCTGTCTGACAGCGTCGCGGCCGCGTCTCGTCCCCTCGCGGCTTGGCAGTTGGAGGCGTCACCGGCCGGCGGCTCAACCACTCGGATCGGTCCGGCCGCGCGGCGTGGGGTTGCGATAGGGTCTGTCTGATGGTATAGACACCTGGAAGGACGTCCCCCGAACCACGGTGAAACGGATGGCAAGAACGAAGACACACAAGACGCGCCGATGGGAAGACCTGCCTGATGAGGAGTTGCTCCAGGTACGCGTCCGGGACCTCGGACTCCAGATTCCCGGCTCTTGCGTCGAACCCTTCGTCCGGGAGCTGCACGACGAGTTGGCCGCAAAAGGCATTTCCTGCCACCCGACGTGCTATCTGGCCGACGAATGGCTCACGCCGGACAAAATCCCGACGATCGGCATACCGTTCTGCCTGGCCCATCCGCGCCTCAGAAAGCTCGAAGAGACGATGATGTATGAGGTCGAGGGAGGCGATCCGGTAGTCTGTATGAAGCTGTTGCGCCACGAATGCGGTCATGCGCTCAACTACGCCTACCGGCTCTACCGCCGCACACGTTGGCGCCAGATGTTCGGATTGTTCTCCGCCCCCTATTCCAACTCCTACTCTTATCAGCCGTACTCGCGCCGGTTTGTCCTCCACCTGGAGGACAACTATGCCCAATCGCATCCGGACGAAGACTTCGCCGAGACGTTTGCCGTCTGGCTCACACCCGACAGCGCCTGGCAAGAGAAATACAAGGACTGGCCGGTCATCAAGAAGCTCCAGTATGTGGACCACGTGATGCGGCAGATCGCCGACCGCCCTCCGATCGTGACGTTCAAGGGCCATCCGCCCTACTCGGCCGCTCGCATGACGTCCACCCTGGCGGCCCACTACGAACGCAAACGGCGCATTCTGGGCACCGAGTTCCATGGCTATTATGACGACAGTCTGCGGGAGTTGTTTGCCGCAGACCGTGCCGCGCATTCCGCACGCAAGGCCTCCCGCCTGGTGCGCTCTCATCGGGCCCGACTGGTCAACAACGTCACCCGATGGACCGGCCATCGCAAGTTCGACATTTTCCAGCTCGTGAATCGGCTGGCTGCGCGATGCGAGGCGCTGGGGCTCTCGGCAGACGGTGGTGATGAAGAGACCATGATCGGCCTGACCGCCATGGTAACGGCAATTGCCAGCAACACCCTGACCGTCAGCAAGAAACGAAGGTGAGCATGACTCGACGATTGCACATCACGGTTCTGGTGGACCCGGCTACGGTTCCGCCGGACGATCCGGAGTTTCGAGACTCCGAGGGCAAGACGATCACCGAATACCATGTGTGCCATGCGCTGCGCGGCCTGGGCCACCGCGTCAGCGCCATGGGGGCCGAGTATGACATCGCATCGGTGGCCACGACGCTGAAGCAGCAGGCGCCGGACCTCGTATTCAACCTGACCGAGCAGTTCTGCGGCGACCGGCAGATGGACAAGAACATCGCCGCACTGCTCGAACTGCTCGACATTCCGTTCACCGGCGCCGGCGCGATGGGACTGTTGCTGGCGCGCGACAAGAGGCTGTGCAAGCAGATTCTGCGACTGCACCGCATCCGCGTTCCAAATTTCATCTCTCTGCCGTACCGCCACAGGGTGCGCGTACCCGCCAATCTGCCTTATCCGATGGTGGTCAAGCCCGCCTTCGAGGACAGCTCGGAAGGGATCTCCAACGCATCCCTGGTTACCGACGCGCAGGCTCTGGCCGAACGAGCTGCCTTCATCCACGAACGATGGAAACAGGCGGCCATCGCCGAGGAGTACATCGAGGGACGCGAGCTCTATGTCAGTGTCATCGGCAACAAACGTCTGACAGTCCTGCCCGCGCGCGAGTGCTATTTCAACGAGAAGGGCGATCAGGGCCCCGTCCTGCTGACGTATCGCTGCAAGTGGGATGCGGCATACCGTGAGAAATGGAAGATCGAGTTCGGGTTTGCCGATCTGTCTGGCGGCGTTTTGCAGGGCATCGAGCGCGTGTGCAAGCGGGTGTACCGGGCGCTTCAGCTCCAGGACTACGGCCGCATCGACCTGCGTCTGACACCCGATGAGAAGCTGGTCGTGCTGGAGGCCAATCCCAATCCCGACATCGCCTACGGCGAGGAGGTGGCCGAGGCGGCCCGAAAGGCCGGCATGAACTACGAGTCTTTCATCGACAGAATCATCCACCTGGCCTTGAGACGCAACGCATAGTCGTCTCCGGGCGCCCGATGGTGGCCTCCGGAGGTGTCTTTCGCGGCTGTCTTCCCCGAGCCGGCGGGCTGGCCGACCGTGTGCCCAGCCGGGCGATCGGGCCCCCGCGGAACGGCACGCAAACCCCCTTTCCAGGCCCAAGAAAAATGCACCGATTTTTGCACAAATGGTATTGCTTTTCCCCTTTCCAGGCGTACCATGTTGACGCCGTTGGAGGTGGGTTCTCGCGAACCCGTTTTGCAGCGTAGATGGAAATCAACAACTCATTTTTGAAGGTGTGCGAAGATGTGTGAATCGTGTGGATGTATTCCGTGTGATGCGTGCGGCGCTCCTCTTGCGAATGGAACCTGTGCCGGCTGCGGCGAGACGCACGACAACTGCACGTGCGAACTGCTCGAAGAGGAACTCGCCTACGACGAAGACGAAGACTTCGAGGGTGACGACGAAGACCTCGACGACGAGGACGAGGAAGACGACGAGGATGAAGATGAAGAGGAGGAGGAATACGAGGACGATGAAGATGAAGACGAAGACGAGGACGACGAGGACTGGTAGTCAGTACCCCTGTTAGATCCGACGGCAACCGCCGACACGGGGTTGCCATCTACCCAAGCCGTTGCGACCCCCCTTATACCTACCGCACTGCGGGTAGCTTGGTTCGTCTGCCTCCGCCGGCAAACAGTCTCTGCGCGGCCATCTGGGAAAGGCCATTTTCCCGGTGACAATGACCCGCTTTCTCGGCGCTCTCCTTCGGGAGAGCGCCGCCCCGTTAGCGCCCCTCGTGACTGCCTTTCCGGTCTTTCAGGGCAACCACATTACCTTCGCCAACGGTACAAGTTCCAACGGAACGGCCCGCTCAGCCTGCGATGCCGTTCCATTCATCTGTTTTGTGTCGTCATTCAGCAGGGCCGGACGTTGGTCGCCTCCAGACCCTTCCTGCCCTGGGCAGGCTCATACTCGACGGGCTGCCCATCCTGGAGCGTCTTGAAGCCCGTCCCGGCGATATTGGAGTGATGGACGAACAGATCCTCACCGCCGTCATCCGGGATGATGAAGCCGAATCCCTTCTTCTCACTGAACCACTTGACAGTCCCCTTTGCCACTTCGTCTTCTCCTCAGACCCACATGGGTCTTCACTACGGATTCCCTCTTCTGCTCAACAGGGGCACCCCTTCGAGGGAAGAAAGGATGCACCTTGACACATAGATACATGTTACCGGCCCCGACGCCGACTGTCAAAAAAAACGCTGCTGCCATCACATAAACGCCGAATCGGGGTGCCGGGACATCATGGAGGTAAGATCAAAGCAGTCCGGCACTCTCCCGGCCACCGAGGCCCGTCCAGCCATCCGGGAGCGCCCCCGGACAAGGGGCCCTGCAATCCCGGGTCACGCCTTCGTCGTGAAGCAGTCCGCGCGCCAGCAGCATTCCTGCCAGGGGCACTGCCCGTTGGAACGGCCGTAACACGGTGTACAGCCTTCTGCTATCTGAATGGCGTGAATCAGTTCTGCTTTCTTCATCTTGCCAGGTACTATCCCCAACTCCTTGGCCCTGTCCTTGATCTCGGGCATCGTCATCCGCTTCGCTGCCGCACTCGCCACTGCCATGTTCCTTCTCCAGACATCGGGTCTGAGTTTGACTCCGTTTTCGTATCTCCTCGATCCGTCAGGCACCGGGCCCGCGTTGCCGTGGCATCGGTCCGGTTCCGCCTATATCTTCGGCCGGGAACGCCCCCTTCCTCAGTGGACTTTTCACAAAACCGCTGTATTTGCCCTCCTCCTTGGGTCTGGCCGGCCACCGGAGGCATCGAGACAATTCACCACAGAGCTGTTCCGACGGGAGCGCCTCCCAGGCCAGTCGCGCTCTGTGGCTGTTCTTCTGAGACCTTCGTTCGGCCGCACCGGCCTTTTTTCGTTGATCTCAGGGATCGGAAGCACTACCACATGCGATACGATGTTATCGGAGGCAACAGCATGAGCAGCCATTTCGTTCCGAGGAACCTCCCATGAAGCCACGACAGACCCCAGAGACCAATGACGGGCCACGACGACGAATCCGCAGTCTCCCCGACGCCGTGCTCTGGATGATGGCAGGGCTCAGCCTGCTGATGGCAGGCTCGGCGCTGGGCCAGGATTTCGTGCCCTTCGTCATTCCGGCCCAAGTCGATCCGGGACACGTTATCTGGAGGAGGGACTGCGAGGCGGTCGCCACCGATTCGGAACGTCTGATAACGCGAGAGGCGCATTTCGAGCACGCCGGCCGCCGCGTGCGCATCTGGGGCGTCAATCTTTCCTTTGGGGCGAATTTCCCCACCCATGAGGATGCTCCACATGTGGCACGACGGCTTGCGGCCGCTGGCGTCAACAGCGTCCGATGTCATCACATGGACACGTCCCGCTGGCCGCGAGGTCTCTGGAACACGCAAGATGGCCGCACGATTGAGCCGCAGGCTCTGGACCGGCTCGACTACTTCATCAATGAGCTGGCCGGACAGGGCATCTACGTCAATATCAACCTCCACGTGGGCCGCGCCCACAGCGAGTATCTTGATTTGCCCGAGGCCAACCGTGAATACGACAAGATCGCCGGCATCTTCACGCCCGCCCTCATCGACGCTCAGAAGCACTTCGCCCGGGAGCTGCTGACTCATGTCAACCCCTACCGTGGGGTCCGCTACGCGGACGACCCTGCGATCGCCTTCGTCGAGATCACCAACGAAGACAGCCTCTTCATGTGGGACGCTGAGAACACACTCCGAACGCTGCCGCCGTACTATGCGGAGATCCTCCAGGGCCGGTTCGTCCGGTGGCTGCAGGACCGCTACAAGGCCGACGAAGCGCTCCGAGTCGCCTGGAGTCGCGGCACGGAACCTCTGGGCCAGACGATGCTGCGAAACGGAGACTTCCGTCAGAGAGATGACGCCGGAAACCTGCCCCAACACTGGAACCTCGAACGGCACGCGGGCTGTCGGGCCTTCGTCTCACGAACCGCAGACGCAATCCGTGTTGAGATCGATCAGGCGGACGAGACCGCCTGGCACCTTCAGTTGACCCAGAGCGGGTTGCCGTTGTCCGAGGGTCGCTACTACACGGTTTCGTTCGACGCCTGGAGCGATGGAGCACGCGAGATCGGGTGCAGTGTTGGCCAGGCTCATGATCCCTGGGCCAACATGGGCCTGTCCAGAACGCTCTCGCTCAGAGCGGAACGAAAACGCTTCCGTCTTGGCTTCGTGGCAAGGGCGAATGAGGCAAACGCGCGGGTCAGCTTCGCACTGAGCGGAGATTCCGCGCCGGTCCATTTGGCCAACGTCGAGGTCCGCCCCGGTGGGCAAGTCGGCCTGGCGGAGGGAGAATCGCTCGCGGACGGCAGTATTCGTCTCTTCCGGGAGAACGAAAGCCACCAGAGGATACTCGACCGCATGATATTCCTGGCCGAGACCGAGAAGACCTATTTCGACGAGATGCGCCGCTTCATCAAGAGTGACTTGAGCTGTGCAGCGCTGGTTACAGGCACCATCGTCTTCGGTCCGCTGGGGCTCTGGGCGCAGAGCGATATGGACTTCATCGATTCCCACGCTTACTGGCAACACCCGCGCTTCCCCGGCCGGCCCTGGGACCAGGGCAACTGGCTGATCGACCAAAAGCCGATGACGGATTACCCAGACGAGGCGACGCTGTTTCGCATCGCGGCCGAACGGCTGGCGGGCAGGCCGTTCACCGTCAGCGAATACAATCACCCCGCTCCGTTGGACGCCCAGGCCGAATGCGTCCCGATGATCGCCTCGTTCGCGGCCGCCCAGGACTGGGACGGCGTCTGGTTCTACACGTACTCCCACAGTGGCGACAGTTGGAACCGCCAGACGCTCAGCAGCTTCTTCGACATCGACACAAACCCCGCCAAGTGGGGCTTCATGCGGGCGGGCGCCTCCATCTTTCGCGCGGCCGCCATCGGGCCGTTGCAGTCGACCCGTCCCGTGCAGATCGCCGATCCCTCGAACCAGCTTGCCAGCCTGGCCGGCCTTCACGTCCAACACGACGGGAACATGCTCGGGATTCTGACCAAGGCCGCCGGCATCACCTGCACGGACATGCTCAAGGCGGTGTATGTGCCTTCGTGCGACTCCAAGGTAGTCATCGGTGGAGTGGGCGGTTCACAACAGAGTACGCTGGGATGGTCCGTGGATGCGGCCGGCAAAGGCCTCTACCATGCGGCCGGTCCGAATGCGCAGGTCTACATCGGACACGCAGAGCGAATCGCAACGGTCACGCGCGGGGATCTCCGCATCAGCGTACCCGAGTTCGTGGCGCTCACCGTCACACCGCTGGGCGATGCAGAGCGAGTCCTCATCACGGCCTGTGGTCGATGCGAAAACACCGGTATGCGATTCGCCGAAGACCGGCGCACCGTCGGACGCAACTGGGGCCAGGCGCCGGTGCGGATCGAGGCCGTTCGCGGATCGCTCGTCCTGCCGGAGGGACAATGGACCTGCCACGCGCTGGCCCCGAACGGTTCGTCCAAGCAGCAGGTGCCCATCTCACCAGGAGAAGACGATCGCGGGGTTCTCGAACTGTCGCCGAGCTATGCGACCATGTGGTATCTCCTGGAGCGCCAGACGAACTGAGCCGCATTCCCTTGCCTCGGACAATCTCCATACAAAGGAACGAGTCATGATCGCAATCGCTACACACCCTGGCACATTGAGATGGCTGATCTTCACATCGCTTCTGTCCACAGCATCGTTGGTTTCGATTCCGGCCCTCGGAAACTCTGCCGCACAGCAAGCCCCCGTGAGGCTTCCCATCGGCGCGGTGTCCGACGGCCAGATGGTTCAGCCGAATGATGCCCGCGTGGATCCGGTCGGCCCAAACAGACTGCACGTCCGGACGGGTCACGAGGCTCCATGGCCCGGCGTCACACTCAAGGCCCCGGATGGAAAGTGGAACCTGTCCGGCTATGAAATGATCGCCTTCGAAGTGGCCAATCGAGGAGATAAGTCCGTCACGGTGAACTGCCGCGTGGACAATCCGGGCGCCGACGGCACTCACCACTGTGTCACCGACAGCGTCACCGTCAGCCCCCACGCATCTGCAACCTTGACCGTCCGTATCTTCCCGGTGCCGTGGAAGCTCAGTGCGCCGCTGGAGCTGGTCGGCATGCGAGCGGCCCCCACCTACGCGGGAAAGATCGATCCGGCCAACGTCACACAATTGGTTGTCTTTGTGAACCATCCCCAGGAGGATCACGACTTCGAGATCGGCCCGGTTTACGCCGGCGGGCACATCCAGGTGCTCGACGCCGGGACGTTTCTGCCATTCATCGATGAGTTCGGCCAGTACATCCATAGGGACTGGCCCGGCAAGACCCATGCGACGCAGGAGCTGATGGTCCACAGGGACGCAGAAGAGCAGGAACTCCAGACGCATCCGGGGCCGCAAGAGCGAAATCAATATGGCGGCTGGCTGGGCGGACCTCAACTCGAGGCAACCGGCTTCTTCCGGGTCCAGAAATACCAGGGCAAGTGGTGGCTCGTCGATCCGGAAGGCCGGCTGTTCTGGTCGCACGGCATCGACTGCGTGGGCAGCGGAAACGCCACGCCGATCAGCGATCGGGAAGCCTATTTTCGCAACCTCCCTGCGCCCGACTCGCCCTTTGCCCGATTCTACGGATCCGGCAGTTGGGCCCCGCACGGCTACTACAAGGATCACTCGCCCTATCGCACCTATGATTTCAGCCCGGCCAACCTCCTGCGAAAGTACGGGCCGGACTTCGAGCGGCTCTTCGCCGAGCGGACGCATCAACGCTTCAAGAGCTGGGGGATCAACACGATCGCAAACTGGTCGGACGAGGGCATCTACCTGATGCGGAAAACCCCCTACACCGCGACGATTGGCTTCGAGTCCAGACGTCTGGAAGGCTCCGAAGGCTACTGGGGCAAGTTCTACGACGTCTTCGATCCGGACTTTCGCGAGCAGCTCCGCCGCCGGCTGGCCCGTGAGAAGGGCCGGACCGCCGGCGACCCGTGGTGTATCGGTTACTTCGTTCACAACGAACTGTCGTGGGGAGATGACACGTCGCTGGCCGTCGCAGCGCTCGCATCGCCCGCCGATCAGCGGGCCAAGAAGGTCTTCGTTGAGGATCTCAGGGCCCGATACGAGACGATAGCCAAACTCAACGAAGCATGGGGAAGCGATCATTCTTCCTGGGACAGCCTGCTTCGGAGCCAGGTTGCACCGGACAAACAGAAGGCGATGGCGGACCTTCACGCGTTCTACGAGAAGACGGCGCGGACCTACTTCGAGACGATCCGGGACGAGCTGCGTCAGGCAGCCCCGAATCAACTCTACCTGGGTTGCCGCTTCGCGTGGGTCAACGACCTCGCAGCGCGGGCAGCCGCTGAGCTCTGCGATGTCGTCAGCTATAACCGCTACACCTACGGCGTGGAAGATTTGAGACTGCCGGACGATATCGACCTGCCTCTGATGATCGGCGAGTTCCACTTCGGCGCCCTGGATCGCGGCATGTTCCACACCGGTCTGCGCTCGACGGCCAGCCAACAGGATCGGGCTGAGAAGTATGGCCGCTACGTGCGCAGCGCCCTGCGAAACCCTTACATCGTAGGCACGCACTGGTTCCAGTACAAAGATCAGGCCACCACCGGACGAGGAGACGGGGAGAACTATCAGATCGGTTTCATCGATGTCTGCGATACTCCCTACCCGGAGATCGTCTCAGAAGCCCGCGAAGTCGCCCGCTCCATGTACGCGTATCGCCTCGCCGACTGAAGCGCACACCGGTCGCGCCTTGCGCACCACAAGACGGATACAAGGACGCGAGGCCAGCCTGCCCTCAACTCAACCGCTGCCAAGCCAGCCCCGCGATGTCGCCGGTGGTTTCCATACCTGTGCAGACACGTTCATTAGACCGCATCACAGGCAGTTTCGCAAGCAAATTGACGATGGGAATGCGGACCACTATAATGCCGGCGGTCTTTTCAAGGAGTTGAAGATGGGATTCAATCAAGACAACGACTATCTGGAGTCCACGTTTCTCCCTGGCCAAGGACCGGCAAAGCCGCCGTCCGCTCCGCCGCCGGCGTACGCGCCCTACCCCAGAGACCGCAAGAGATCGAGCGTGTCGCGAATCTTCTGGGGAATTCTGTTCGGTCTGTCGTTTCTGGCAAACGTCGGCATGTTTCTGCTGCTGATCGGTTTGGCCGCCGTCATCGCCACGCGACAGGCGCGGTTCTATGACGAGTCCATCATTCACGAAGGCCCTCGCGGCGCCAAGATCGTGCTGATCCACCTTGAAGGCGTGATCGACGACGATCAAGCCGGCCACGTCTACCGCCAGCTTCAGACCGCCCGCAAAGACCATAGCGTGCGAGCGATCATTGCGGCGGTCAACTCACCGGGCGGAACGATCTCCGGCAGCGACCGCATCTATCAGGAAATCCTTCGGTACCGCCAGGAAACCGGCCAGCCGGTGGTCGCGTTCATGCAGGGCATGGCCGCCTCCGGCGGCTACTACGCCTCGGTGGCCTGCGACCGAATCGTCGCCGAGCCCACGACCATCACCGGCTCCATCGGCGTGGTCATGAGCTACTTCGTGTTCCAGGAAATGCTGGAGAACAAGCTGGGGATACAGCCGGTGTTCCTCTCCGAAGGGGACAAGAAGGACTGGCCCAGTTCGTTCCGGGCGCCGAAACAGGAGGAACTCGATTACATTCAGGAACGTCTGCTCACCCCGGCGTACGAGCGGTTTGTCGAGGTGGTCCAGGCGGGACGTTCTTCGGCCCTCTCGTCGGAACAAGTGCGAAAGCTTGCCGACGGCGGCATCTTCGTCGCGTCCAAGGCCCTGGAGGAGAAGCTCATCGACAAGGTCGGCTATCTGGACGACGTGGTCGCGGTGGCCCTGTCCCTGGCCGGCATCCAGGACGCCCAGGTGGTCGAATACCGCAAGCCGTTCTCGTTTATGGACATGCTGAGCGTCCAGAGTCGCAGCGTCCTCAAGCTCGACCGCACGACGCTGTACGAGTTCAGCACGCCCCAGGTCCTGTACATGTGGAAAGCCTATTAGGCCTCGAACGAACAACGTGCATCCGGCACACAGTGGAGATATCAGCATGGGACACAGATGGCGAGGCTCCTTTGAGAGAAGACGGCGAGCATGGGTGTGCGCTGGATTGGCGTTTGCGGCCGTCAGCCTGGCGGGGTGCGCGTCCAGCCGGACAGGAGCATTGATTGCCGTGACACCGGATGGTCGAGGCTTCGCCGACGTGAAATCCAACTGCCCTTTCGTGCCGTTCGGGACCAACTACTACGACCCCAATACCGGATGGCCGCCTCAGATGTGGAAGCAGTTCAATCCGGAGGTGATCTCCTCGCAGTTTGAACTCATGAGTGAACTGGGGGTCAATTGCGCGCGGGTCTTCCTAACGGCCGCCACCTTCCAGCCTGACGTTGACGCCATCGACGAGCAAGCATTGAAGAAGCTGGACACGCTGGTCCGGATCGCCCGCCGCACCGGCATCCGACTCATCCTCACCGGACCAGATCACTGGGAGGGGGAGCCACCCTACTGGAAACCGGACCGATTCGCAGGCCCCGAAGCGCTCAGGGCGCTCGACCGTTTCTGGACCGTGGTGGGACGGCGTTATCGAGGCGAGCCCGCCATCCTCGCGTGGGATCTCCTGAACGAGCCGCAGATGCCGTGGCACATCGACTCGTGGGAGCCTGGATGGAACGCATGGCTACAGTCCAAGTACACAGACCTGGAAGGCCTGAAGGCCGCGTGGGCAGAGGAATTGAAGGCCGATGAAGCGATCGGGAGCATCCAACCGGCCAGGGACTCCGCCCAGAGGGGCAATCCCCGACTGCACGACTGGCAGTTGTTCCGGGAGCATCTGGCAGACGAGTGGGTGCAGCGTCAGGTTCGTGTGCTGCGCGAGGCAGACCCCACTCACATGATTACGGTGGGCTACATTCAGTGGTCCTTCCCCGTGATCCGTCCGGGTGACCCGCACATCTACTCCGCGTTCAACCCTCGTCGGCAGGCCGAGTGGCTCGATTTCGTCTCCATCCACTTCTACCCGCTGATGGGTCGCCCGTTCGGTTCGAAGAGCAACTGGGACCGAAATCTGGCCTACTTGCAGAACGTGCTGGCCTATTGTCACGTCGGCAAGCCCGTCGTGCTCGGAGAGTACGGTTGGTACGGCGGAGGGGCCCCAAAGGGTCGTCCCCATCTGACGGAAGACGAGCAGGCCCGCTGGATCACCGCCGAGGTGGAGGCGTCCAGGCGACTGGCCCAGGGCTGGCTCTCCTGGCCCTTCGCCGACACGCCCGAGGCGACGGACATGAGCGTTTACGGCGGCATGGTCCTGCACAATCACGGCAAGAAACGGTGGGGACTTCGCTTTCGCTCCTACGCGGCAGCGCTGTTCATGCTCCCCCAACCGACGCCCGAATTGCCATCGTTCGATACTTCCGCCTCTCTGACGGCGCCGTTAGATGACCTGGCCGCGATGCACGAGGAATACACGAAGCTGGTTCAGGCCGCTTTGGCCCAAGCCGGTCCTCTGCCCGAGATTGAATTGCAGACTATGCCTCTGGAGAGGGACCAGTTCGAGGCGCTCCAACAACGCCAGGAGCAAAGACGCAGGGAGTACTTGGAGCAGATGAAACGTCGCGAATGACGGGTGGATCCGCAGGGCATACAGTGCCCACAACAGGTCACTCGGCCAGTACGCCGAACAGCGTCAGCGGAGAGGTCTCCGTGATGCGGACGTCCACAAACCGCCCCGCCAGAGACGGACTGCCGTTGAAGACGACGATGCAGTCCGTCGCCGTCCTGCCCACCAATTGCGGATGGCTATGGGCATCTGTCGGATTCACGTTCGCCTTCTTGCTGGGACCTTCGACAAGCACCCTCACGATCCGTCCCAGGAAACCACGGCTCAACCGCTCGCTGACCGCCTCCTGAACGGCGAGCAACTCGACGTTACGCCGCTGCTTGATCTCGTCGGGGACACAGTCCCGATGCCGCTTGTCAGCCGTCGTACCGGGCCGAGGCGAGTACTTGAAGACAAAGCAGTTTCGGTACCGTGCCTGTTGCACGAGGTCCACGGTGGCCTGGAAATCCTCGTCGGTCTCGCCGGGAAAACCAACAATGAAGTCGCCTGCAATCGCGATATCCGGCACGATCCGTCTGGCGCGAGCGAGCAGCTCCAGGTACTGCGCGGCCGTGTAATGGCGATTCATCGCCCGCAGGATGCGATCCGATCCGCTCTGCGCCGGCATGTGCAGATAGCGGCACACCTTGGGCGAGGAGGCCATGGCGTGAAGAATGTCGTCGTAGAACTCCTCGGACGGGTAGCTCGTCACGAAGCGAATCCACTCGATCCCCTCAACCTCGGCAACCATGCCCAGCAGATCCGCCAGCGAACAGGTCTTCTGCCCGTTGCGATATTGGTAGGAGTTCACCGTCTGGCCCAGGAGCGTCACCTGCCGGATTCCCTCGTCCGCCAGCCTCCGGACCTGATCGAGAATCCGCGCTGGCGGGCGGCACTGCTCGGGACCACGCACATACGGAACGATGCAGTACGTACAGAAATTGTCGCATCCGCGCATGACGCGCACGAACGCCTGGCCCCGCAAGGCCCTGCCTTCTTCGCCTTCGTGGCCGTAGGCCGATTCGAACTGCTCCAGCGCATCGGACGACGAATCCTCGGGATCGCGAATCACGTCCGCAACCGCCATGCGTTTGGCATTCGATGCGAAAGCCTCCTCGATCAGGTGCACGAGTTGCGGGATCTGGCCGGGACCGCAGACGACGTTTACCACATCGTGCGCGAGCAGCGATTCGCCCAGGCGCTGCGCCATGCAACCGATCACGGCGACGATCATGTCCGGCCGATGCTTCCTGGCGTGCTTGAGATGCCCCAGATGCGACACCACGCGAGCTTCGGCGTGCTCGCGAACGGAGCAGGTGTTGATCACCACCACGTCGGCTTCCTTGACGCTCTCAGTGAACGCAAAACCCGCCTCCCGCAGCGCCGAGGCGACCAGCGAGGTGTCCAGCTTGTTCATCTGGCAGCCGAAGCTCTTGATGTGTACGGTGCGCGCGTTATTCATCCGTCCACTATACCGGCGGGAGGCTCAGAAATCAAACGCTGACAGCGCGCCCTGCGAAGCCGTGTCTGTGCGAGTTTCGCGGCAAGGCCCGTTTTCCACCACGGAGCGCCCTGTGTGGCAGCGGCAAATGGAGCAAGGCGGAGTTTGCCGATGGCTTCGACGGCATGCGTATCACCATCGGCAAGCCTGCGCTTGCCGCTGCCACACGGCTGCCAGGATATTTTCACAGACACTCGCTCGGCGTGTCTGTCAGGATTTCAGGGCAGCATTCCCTTGCGGGCGCAGACCGCCAGGGGTGGCAGCCTCAAGTCCGCAGGACTTGGGGATGGATCGCCTCGCAGAGGCCTTTCCGTACGGATGCGCCACTCCCATTCGCCATCCCCAAAGCTCAGTTGCACTACGCTTTGAGGCTGCCACCCACATGCCACGATTTTTTCACACACATGCGAAGCCCGGCTCAGACCGTTCGGTTCAATTGCCGCTGGAGGTCCTTGAGGCGGTTCACCTCGTCAAAACCGAGACGAAGGATGGGGAAGGCGGTCTTGTTGTGCATCAGGGGCTCATCCAGGTCCACCCACCGGCGGCAGGCATCCCCGTCCGGCGTCCCGGGGATCGGCGAAAAATCCGCCAGCATGCCGCGGATGCCCAGGCCATGGACGAAGCGCATCGATGCCTCCAACTCCTGAAGATCGCTGTTCGGATGGCCCACGATCTGGTACGCGGTAATCGCGCTTGGATTGGCGCCAGCCGCCACCAGGTGGCGAACCGCCTGCGCCAACTCGTCGGAATGCACTTTGCCGCCGGTGCCCTGCTGCCACTGCGGCGAGTGGCTCTCAAAGCCCAGATAGAACGTCTGGAAGCCGGCCCGGACCATCAGCCTTGCGAGGTCCGCCTGGATGAACCGCGCGTTCAATGCGTTCGGGGTATGGAAATGAACGAGAATGCGCCGGCGCACTACCTCCTCCAGAAAAGGCGTCAGGATCGCGTCTGCGTCGAACAGCAGCGCATCGTCATAGAACGCCACGTCGCGGACGCCGAGCGACACCAACAGCTCCAATTCGGCGAGCGACTGTTCCAAAGACCGGGGCCGAAATCTCCTGTAGACCCTCGGGACCGAGCAGTACGTGCAGTGGAACGGACATCCGTCGCTGAGCTTGAGCGCTCCGACAGCCGGACGGTCGTACATCTCCCATAGGCCCACCTGCCCGGCATTCGGCTCAGCCTCAAGGAAGCGCCACAAGGGATCGAGATCGGTGCCCACGACACAAAGATCGGTGCCGAGGCCTTCGGCGTGGGCGGAACAGATCGTGACATAGTTGCCACCCAGCACGATCCTGGCACCGGGACAGGCCCGGCGGACATCCTCGATGACTTCCCGGACGCCGGGATACCAGTAGCTCATCATCGTCTGAATCAGCACGAAGTCGAAGCCCCCACCCCCGCCCAGGAACGCGGCGAAGCGGTCGCGCGGGACGCCGAATCGCTGGAAGTAACGCGGGATTGCATTGAGACAGGCGGGCTTGGCAACACGCTCCGAGCGGAACCGGCCGCGCCCCCAGCGGTCCGAATCTAACCGGCCCGCCTGCCCAAGCGAAGGATGCCGCCGGTCGAGGAAGTCAAACAGCACGAAATCAGCTTGGCCACGCAGTTGGCCGGCCACCCTGAGCAGACCATAGGGCTTCAGCCAGAAATCGTAGGCCGCAAAGTCGCAAATGGGTGGATTGACCAAAAGAATCCGTGGACGTGCCATCCTGACGGCTTGCTCGAATAAACACCAGATCCTGGCGCCCTGACGTCGAAGCACTCCCGACAGCACTTGTCGGTCGCTTCGACGCCTTCCTGGGGCGCTGCCTCACGCGCCAGCATAGGCTGGAGGACGGTCACCCGTCAAGTGTCACGGTTCTTGCGTCGCCGTGGCGAGTCGCCCATAATCGTTGACCGAGCCTCTCTTTTTTGATAAAATGGGGATAATACGAAACATCGTCCAGCAGAATTGGGGCCGATAATACAGGCAACCGTACACAACCGATTTCAGCGAGAGAAGGCACGATGAGGGTGCGGCGGAGAGTATTTGCACTGAGCGTGGGCGCGGTCTTTCTCTTGACCAGCGCGGTCCGGGCCATATGTCCGCCCGGCGATCTCAGTGGAGACTGCCGGGTCGACGCGGTGGACTTGGCGATTCTGGGCGATGCGTGGCTTGCTCCGCCCGACAGCCCGGCCGACCTAGACGGGGATGACAAGGTCGATCTGCACGATTTCGGCCTCGTCGCCACCGACTGGCGAGCCCGAGGCATTCCCTTGTTCATCAACGAATTCCTCGCCTCCAATACGAAGACCAACGAAGATCCCCAGGGTGAAAATGACGACTGGGTGGAGATCCACAATGCAGGCGACGAGCCCATCGATATCGGGGGCATGTTCCTGACTGACGACCTCTCCACACCCCGAAAGTGGGAAATCCCCACCGACCAGCCGCAACTGACCACCGTTCCAGCCAAGGGCTATCTCCTGATCTGGGCCGACGGCGATGTTGCCGATGCCGGCCTGCATGCACCGTTCGGCCTCAGTTCGGACGGAGACGAGATCGCCCTGCTCGACCGGGACGGTGAGACAGTCATCGACCATATTGCCTTCGATGCGCAGCAGGCGGACATCTCGTTCGGCCGACTGCCCGATGGCGGCAACGCTTGGCAGCCGTTCGCCGAGCCGACGCCCGGAGCCGAGAACAAGGCGATCTACGAGGGATTTGTCGCCAAGCCCACTATCAGCCACGAAGCAGGATTCTACGACAGCGAAATCCTGGTGACGCTGGAGATAGAGACCGAAGACGCGGCTCTCTATTACACGACCGACGGCAGCGAGCCGTATACCCTGGGAGGCCGATTCCCCAGTGGTCGCGTGTATTCCAGCCCCCTTCGCATTGCACAGACCACCTGCCTGCGCGTTCGAGCCATCAAGTCCGGCTGGAAACCCTCGCCCGTGGCGACACGGACGTATCTGTTCCTGTCCGATGTGGTCAAGCAGACAGGCAGCATCGTTCAGCTCGGCTCCGGCTGGCCCGCCGCCGGCAGCGTCAGCGGGCAGTCCATCGACTATGGCATGGACCCCGAAATCGTCAACGATCCTCGGTACGCAGACCTCGTCGACGACGCCCTGCTGGCTATCCCCTCGATTTCGCTCGTGACCGATCTGGCCAACCTGTTCGACTCCGCGACGGGTATCTACGTCCACGCCAGCGGCGCGGGACGCACGTGGGAAAGACCCGTCTCGGTCGAGCTGCTGAATCCGGATGGAATGGAAGGCTTTCAGATCGACGCGGGCCTTCGCATTCGAGGCGGCTTCAGCCGCAGCGGCAGCAACCCCAAGCACGCGTTTCGACTCTTGTTCAGGCCGGAGTACGGCGGGGCGCTGGAGTATCCGCTTTTCGGCGACGAAGGAACCGACCGGTTCGAGAACGTGGACCTGCGAACCAGCCAGAACTACTCCTGGAGCTTCCAGGGAGACGGCCAGAACACCATGGTCCGCGAGGTCTTCTCCCGCGACCTCCAGGGCCAGATGGGACATCCGTATACTCGCAGCCGATACTACCACCTGTACGTCAACGGACAGTACTGGGGACTTTACCAGACCCAGGAACGTTCCGAAGCATCGTACGCCGAATCGTATCTCGGCGGCGACAAGGACGACTATGACATCGTGAAGGCCGACACCAGCATCGGCCGGGCCATGATGGCCACGGACGGCGACATGGAGGCATATCGACGTCTGTACGACGCGACGACGGCAGGTTTCGGCGACCATGCGCGGTACTGCCGCGTCCAGGGGCTTGAGCCCGACGGGACCCCGAACCCCGGCTACGAGCGTTTGCTCGACGTGGAAAACCTGATCGACTTCATGACCATCGATTACTACACGGGCGACCGGGACGGCGCGGGTTCACGATTCGGCAACATCCCGAACAACACCTATGCCATCTTCAACCGGGCCCGTCCCGACGGATGGAAGTGGTTCCAGCATGACAGCGAGCACACGCTGGGCGTCAGCAGCAGCGAGACCAACATGGTCACGCCGTTCACGATGGCCGGAGCTCAGTGGCGATACTTCAACCCGCACTGGCTTCACGAGCAACTCGCCTCATCAAATGCCAACTATCGAATGCGATTCGCCGACCACGTCTATCGCCACTTCTTCAATGGCGGCCTGCTGACGCCGGAGGCGTCGATCACGCGGATTCAACGCCGCGCCGAGCAGATCGAAATGGCGATCATCGCCGAGTCGGCACGCTGGGGTGACGCCAAACGGTCCCGCCCCTTCACAAAACAGGACTGGCAAAACGAGGTCAATCGAATCGTAAACAACTACCTGCCGGGCCGCACGCAGATCGTCCTCAACCAGTTCAAGTCTGTTGGATGGTATCCGAATGTCGATCCGCCTACGTTCAATCAGCACGGCGGACACGTCCCGGCAGGGTTCGGCCTCCACCTGTCGGGCGCGGAGACTACATCCTACTATACGTTGGACGGCTCCGATCCACGCGTTGTCACCGTCAGCGGCGCAGGTGCTGTCTCGGCCGGCGCGCGGCAATACACAGGTCCTGTCGCGCTGACGGAGAGCACCCATGTCAAGGTCCGCACACTCAGCGGAAGCCAATGGAGCGCCCTGAACGAGTCGCTCTTCGCCGTCGGGCCGGTGGCCGAGAGCCTGCGAATCAGCGAGATCATGTACCACCCGGCCGAGACGGGCCATCCGGACGATCCCAACACCGAGTACATTGAGCTGACCAACATCGGTGCCGAAGCCATCAACCTGAAGCTGGCCAGGTTCACCAACGGGATTGCCTTCACATTCCCCAGCGTCGAACTGGCGCCCGGCGGGCACATCCTGGTGGTCAAGAGCGTAATGGCCTTCGAGGACAAGTACGGCCCGGGCCTGCCTGTCGCAGGACAATACCGCGGCAGCCTCGACAACGCAGGCGAACGGGTAGAACTCCAGGACGCCGCCGGACAGGTCATTTGCAGCTTCCGGTATCGAGACGGCTGGTATGAGAGCACCGACGGCGCGGGCTTCTCGCTAACCGTCAGGAACCCTGTCACAGCCGAGCCGAACAACCTCGGCGACAAAGACCTTTGGTGGCCGAGCAATGGCCTGGGGGGCTCGCCCGGCTACAGTGACACCGACATGGCAACCATCTTGTACGAAGCAGAACGAGCGCACGGCCCATGTCATCTTGGCGGGTGCGGCACCCCCGCCGACAAGACGCAGACAGAGGGATAGGCAAGGTCAAGGGAATAATGGCACGAACGAGTTTCACAGTTGTTGTTCTGATATGCGGCGTCTGCGGATTCGCCTCCGCGCAGTGCCCGAGCGGAGATCTGAACGGAGACTGCCGGGTAGACTGGCTGGACCTCGGGCTTCTCGCGGAGCAGTGGCTGAGCGAACCGAATGGTATCGACGATCTGCACGGTGACGCCATCGTGAGGATGACGGACCTGGGCGTACTGGCGAACCACTGGCGTCAGACGGGATGTCCCATCGTCATCAACGAGCTGCTGGCCCACTCCCACGACGTGGCGCCGGATTGGGTCGAGTTGCACAACGTCAGCTCGATCCCCATCGACATCGGCGGGTGGTTTCTCAGCGACAGCAGGAACGATCTCTGCGAGTACCGCATCGCCGAGGGAACGATCGTCGAACCCAACGGCTATGTCCTTTTCCATGAGAACGAGCACTTCGGCAATCCCCTGGACCCCGGCGCGCTGTCGCCCTTCAAGATGAGCGAGAACGGCGAGTCGCTGTACCTGTACTCCGACAACGACGAGCGCTTCGGCCAGTGCCTGGTGCAGGCGCGTTTCGGCGCATCGGAGACGGGAGTCTCGTTCGGCCGGTATCTCAAGAGCACCGGGACCTCCGGCTTCGTCATGATGAGCGTGCCCACGCCCGGACAGGCCAATGCCTATCCGCTGGTGGGCCCCGTGGTGATCAACGAGATCATGTACCGCCCCGCCGGAGACGGAGACGCCGAGTACGTCGAGCTACTGAACATCAGTCACGATCCCGTCACATTTTTCGACTTCAATACTCTGCTGCCCTGGCGGTTCCGTGACAACAGTGGCATCGAGTTCGCCTTTCCGTCGGACCTTCCGGTGACACTTCAGGCAGGCGAGCACCTGCTGCTGGTTCGCAACGAGGCGCTGGTCCGCCGGTCGTTCAGCGTTCCGACCGATGTGCAGATCCTGCAATGGGGCTCCGGCAGGCTGGCCAACAGCGGCGAGACGATCCAACTGCTCAAGCCCGGTGACGTAGACGACGCCGGCACGCGGTACTGGATCGAGGTCGAGTCCATCACCTACAGCGACGGATCGCACCCGGAGGCCTTCGACGACGGGATCGACCGCTGGCCCCCCGAAGCGGACGGCCAGGGACTGTCGCTGAACCGCCTCTGCCCGTCCCGTTACGGCGACGATCCAAACAACTGGCACGCGACCATCGTCACCCCGGGGTCGGCAAACGATTAGACTCTCAGAGCGGGTGTTCTCTCAACGCGTCGGTCAGCAGGCCGCCTGGGACGGGGAATTCACGGGCGAAGGCGGCGACAGAGAAACGATCTCGACCGCTTGTTCATCACGATCGGGCAGAACCGTCGATGTCTCGCCGGCCCCTATTCGTTCTTCCCTTGGACGGGACTTCCAGCGGCGGTGCAGCCACCAGTACTGCGTCGGGTCTTCCCGCACGAAGGCCTCAATTGCCTTGGTGTACTCGGCGGTGATCCACTTGAGTGGATCGTCCTTGTCGGCCCACTCCTGCGGGAAGATGATCCGGGTAACCCCTATCTCGAAGAAGAACCGGTTGCCGACACGACGGCTGTAACCGACCACGATCGGCAGGTTGTAGGTCAGAGCGACCAGACCGATGCTCTTGTACGTGCTCGCTTTGCGCCCGAAGAAGTCGACGAAGACACCCTTCTTGCCGGCGTCCTGATCGGCGATGAACCCGAGCGTGCTGCCGCGGGCGACAATCTGCGGCATCAACTCGGCGGCCCCCTTCTTGTCGATGATCTTCTGACCGCGACGCTCCCGAACGCCGTAGAGAAACCGGTTCAGGTACTTGTTGTCCAGCGGCCGGGCGATGCTGTAGAGGTCGAAGCCGAACAGGCCCATCAGATAGCCGGTAATCTCAAAGTTGCTGTAGTGCCCGGTGACCATGAGCAGCCCTTTGCGCTCCTGCATGAGCCATTTGGCGTGCTCGGCGTTCTTGTATCGCGAGTATTCCCGCCAGTTGTATTTCTTCACCAGCCGCGGGGTGAACAGCACGTCGATCGTCAGCATGACGATCTGCTCGAAGCTGCGCCGGCCCGTCTGCCAGATCCACTCTTCGGACTGGCCCGGGAAGCTGGCGCGGAGGTTCTCCAGCGCACGCTGGCGGCCCCGGTGATAGTGCTTCCAGAGAAGGCGTCCGAGGAAGCAGGCAAACCGGAGATTGGTCTCGACATCGAAGAGGTACAGGAAGACGACCAGAATCCGGACGGCCACATAGAGCAGCCAGTCCCGCACTGGATGAGGTTTCTTCTTCGGTCGTTTCTTGGTTAGACGCCCATCAGTCATCAGGCCCATTTTACGCCGGAAACGGCCGATGTCAAGAAATGCCTCCCGTGAGGCATCCGCGCACCCCGGAACGACCCTCCTGCGGCCGGCGACGTGCTCATTGCCCGTAGGCGGTATTGCGGGGAGCCAGCGAAGCCTCTACGGTGCCGCCGTATGCGCCCATGTTAATCCGCCCGTTCACGGCCCGTTCGCTCAGCGGATCGCCCGCCTCGCACGACGCCTCCTGCCCCAGCGGCATGGACGGGTCGCCCGCGTCGATGCACGGACTGGTCTGGTCGCCCCACGTCCACGAACCTTGGAGAGTATCCCAGTACCAACCTTCGCTGCTGAGGTGGTAATCACCCGGCGTCCAGATCGCATCAAGCCCTGACGACTCGGACCACTGGCCACGGGCGATGAACAGCGGATCGGCATCGATATTCCCCTCGCCGGGCCAACCGCCCTGGATATCGCAATACGTAACCGTTGCCTGCTGTCGGGAGTCCAGATTCACGCCGTCGCCGTTGTTGAAGTAGACAATGCAGTTGGTCAGGACCGGCGCGACGGAAGATACGCCAAGGCCAAAATTGTCGGCAATCGTACAGTTCACCAGGTTTGGATATCCGCCCAGGACGCCGCTTTCGCGGTTGCCGGTGATCAGGCAATTCGTGAAGGTGCCGTAGTTCCGCTGGATGCGCCGCCCGCTGACGTCGGCCCACATTTCCATGCCGATGCGGTTGGCGGAAATGTCGCAACAGCTCACCACCGGCTCAGCGCCGCCCCAGACCTTGATGCCCGCGGCGCAGTTGTCCATGACATCACAGTAGCTGATAGTCGGCTTTGCTCCATTGCAGAGGATGCCAAAGGTGCCGCCGGCAACCGTGAATCCCGTGAACAGGCTGTCGGCGGTCTCCCCGTCGGCGAACGTAACGAGCGGACCCGCACCGGCAATGACAGTAGCCGCCCGGACAGCCGGGTCCTCGGGATCCGACGAGGTGATCGTCACCTTCCTGCCGGCAAAGCGTATCTTCTCATCGTACACCCCCGGCTGGAGGAGAATCACGTCGCCGTCCTGGGCCCTGGCGATCGCATGCTGGATGTAGTCGTGGTGACTGCCCGAGGTGGCGTTCTTGATGGGACCGCTCATCAGCGAGTAGCCGAAATCAAGGCGAATCCCTGTGATCCCGTAGCTGTACACCCACGTGATCGTCGAACCACTGACCTCCGGCCCACCTCCGTAGGGGTAGTCGGGCAGATAGAAGTCAACGATGCCATACTCTCTCGTGACACAGCACATCCGGATGTTGCCACTCCAGGTGTCTCCGGACGAATAGACGATCGTGGGACCGTCGACGTCCGCCTGCAACTGCCAGCCGCCCTCGACCGCGACCTCGAACTCACGAACGTGGTTCGGGTCCGAGATGTCGGCGCCGTAGATGTCGCCGATGTCGTTGCGTTCGTCCGTCCACACGACCAGATTCCCTGAGATGGCGGGATCGTACTGCCGCTCGGCCGCCGTGCAGATCGCAAAGACCGGGATGCGGCTCAAGTCGGACACGTCCGCACCGTAAATATCGCCGTTGGCCTCCCAGACGACAGTATCGCCACAGATATCGACGAATCCCTCGTGAGCCTCGGTGTAGTTATCGAAGGGGTAAGGCACGCCCTGCCCGACTTCCTCGGCAACGGTGAAGTAGACCGGATGCGCCAGATCCGTCACGTCCGCCCCACAGATGTCGTACGTCGACTCCAGGTATCGCGTCTCATTGGACGTGTCCACCTCGCGATGTCTCAGCCAGACGACCTTGTTGCCCGATACTATCGGATAGCCGTAGGACTCGGTCTGCGTGGCCCGCCGCAGGACGACGCTCTCGCCGGTGACCATATCGGCAAGGTAGACGCTCGTACAGATCGGGTTGTAGTAGGAACCGGAGCCACTGGCCCAGACGACAAGGCTTCCGTCGATCTTGGGCTTGGTGTTCACCGTTCCCGTGTCGAACGTCCGGAACACTCCAGTCTGGGTGTCCGCACAGAAGACCTCCCAACTGGAAGGATCATAGTCCTCAAATCCGACGTAGGCAACGCTGGTGCCGGAGACAGCAGGATAGAAGAAGTAGCCGTCCGCATCCTGCGTGACCGCGAATGGTTCTGCACTCCGCGTGAACGGCGCTGCCTCAATCTTGACCACGTCCGGTTCGCTGTCGACGAAGCCGTCGTGGACGGTCAACTCGAACGCATAGATGCCGGCCTGTTCGCACCGGAAATAGGGCGTTGCGGAATCGGGCTCGAACAGTTCGACCGGCGGACCCTCGAGCTGCTTCCACGTGTAGATCAGCTCATCCGGTGGATCGGCATCGGCGGACTTGGAACCATCGAGCATGGCTCCTCCGGGGGCTTCCCGCAAGCTGTTCGACCCTGCGTCGGCCACCGGGCGCTCGTTGCCCACCACGACCAACACCGTGTCCGGCGCGCTGGTGTACTGCCCATCGGCAACCACCAGGTCGAACTTGTACCAGCCCTCGGCCGGCGGCGTGAAGACCGGTCGGCCCGCCGCCGCATCGTCGAGTTCCACCGCCGCTCCCAGCGTCTGAGTCCACTGGAAGGTGGTCGGGCCGGCGGGATCGGAGAAGTAGCTGCCGGTCCCATCCAGGGTGACCGGCTCGGGAGTCAGGATATGATGATCGTCGCCGGCGTAGGCCAGAGGTTTGACGTAGCCGATATGCTCATCAGCCCCGATATCCACACGCAACGCGTACACGCGGGGGTCGCCATCGATGTCTGTCTCGCCCGGACGCGGGACGAAATTCGGGTCTCCGGCGCTGACACAGGGAGAGCTTGGGTCCAGGTGATATCGCTTGCTCCACGATGTCAGAAACACGGGGTCCTGGCTGATATTGCCGTGGCGTCCGGTCCAATCGGCCTCCTGCCCAATGATGTTCTCGTACGTGCGAGGGTCTTGCGTGACATAGTTGCTCGGGGTATTGCCCCATACGTTGTTGAACCGAAGCACGTCGCCACCGGCGTAGCTCCAATACAAACCCCCTCCGCTCTTGGCGTTGCAGATGAGATTGTTGGCCACCATCAGACGCTCGTAGTCATACCCGAACGACGCGACCACGTTGCCCCCGCGACCGGATTCCGGTTCCAGATCGGTATTGTTGCCCACAATCGTGTTGTTCACGAGTGAGCCGGCGTAGATGTAGACGCCCCCGCCCAAAGCCGAGGTATTGTTATAGATGAGGTTGTTGGTGACCGTAGCATATCCGCCGGCATAGATTCCACCACCGCTCTCGGCCGAGTTGTTGTAGATCACGTTGTGGCTGATGATGGCCGAGCCCGAGCAGTAAATCCCGCCCCCGTCGGACCACTCGTATCTGTATGTGATATAACGCCCGCCATCCACCTGGACTTCCACCTGCTCTTCGGAGTAGGGCGCGACATTGTTCGTGATCACGTTGCGCGTGATGGTTGGCGAGGCTCCCCTGCACATGATGCCGGCGCCGTACGTATAGCTGTAGTAGTCATAGGAGTATATCAGTGTGCCGGTCCCGCCGGTGATCGTGAAGCCCGTCAGGACGGCCGCATTGGTCTCGTCGTTCTCAAAGGTCACGACGCTCCCTTCTCCTTCGCCGTTGAGGATCGTGTACCCGACAATCCTCGAATCGTTCGGGTCCGTGCTGGTCACGACGATGTTCCTGCCGTTGAAGTTGATCCTCTCGAAATAGAGGCCGGGGGCGACGATCACGGTGTCGCCGTCGGTGCTGGCGTCGATCGCCTGCTGGATCGATGAATACTCGCTGGGCACGTTGCGAATCGTGGCAACGGCCGGACAACTTGCCAGGGCAACTACGACAAGACTTGCGGAAATCAGACGTCTCATGGCTTGACCTTTCCCTCGCTCAATAAATCGCACTATCTCACAAGGCCGACCGGAAGGTGTATCAGCCTCCGCTCAATGACGCTGATATTCTAACCCAAACACCCCTGCACTGCAACTCGATTCGTGTCAAACTGCCCACAAACAGACCTCCAGCCTGCTCTTCCCCCTATCTTCGACGTTTCTGGGCCTCTTCTTGTTACAGGTTTTCTATGTTTTTCCGCGCCGTCGCCCCGATCAGCAACTTGGATGTCCCGAACGCCGCCACCCGCCGGATTCCAGTTGAAAACGAACCTCAGGTGGGCATAATGGGGTCTCGATCGCTCGGCCACAGCATGAAATTCGAGGACAAGATCATGACATGGCACCTACGACAGATTGCACCTTCGATACTTCTGGGCCTCCTTCTGCTGTCTGTGAGCTGCTCTCCTGACGCATCCCGGCCACGCGACAGCGGCAAGAACCAGCCGCTCCCCGGTCCCGGCCTCGGGGTCGTCACCGAATCGGCCCGGAGCATCCCAATCGTCTATGACGTCGACGTCGTCGTGGTCGGTGGCAGCTCGGCAGGCGTTGCGGCGGCAGCCGCTGCCGCTCGAAACGGCGCCAGGGTCTTCCTCGCAGCGCCGAGGCCTTATCTGGGGGAGGACCTGTGCGGAACGTACCGTCTCTGGCTGGAGCCGGGCGAGGAGCCCCGCTCCGACATGGCCAAGGCCCTCTTCGCGGAGCCTCCGTCCGCCCGGCAAATGCAGAACGCGGTTCCTTTCACCTATGAGGCAGATGTGCCCTCCGCGGCCCGCCACCCGGACACCACCCCCGCTTCGGTCCTGAACGACGGGAAATGGCACAGCGCTTCCTCACAGAGCGTCCAATACGACGGCAACGTGGTCATCACCGCCGACGTGGGCAGCGAGCAGCGTCTGCGGCGGGTTCGGATCATGGCCTATCAGCGCAACGGGGACTTCGAGGTCGACACCGTCACCATCGAGGTCAGCCGGGACGCGAAGGGCTGGAACCGAGCCGCGATGATCAAGAACGGCAAACTCGGACAGGGCTCATTCGAGGAATCACCTGTCGAGCTGTCCGCAGGACTGGACAGCACCGCCCGATACGTCAGGATTCGGGTAAAGAAGTCACAGGCGGCCGGACGAATCCTCCTCGGCGAGATCGTGATCGAGAAGCCGCCGGGACCGAACTCTTCCCCGCATGACCAGGTCCCGCCGTCTCCCATGCAGGTCAAGCGTGTTCTCGACGACACCCTGCTCAACGCAGGCGTCGAGTTTCTCTATGGCTGCTATGCTACCGACATACTCCGAGACGAGAGCGGCAGGCTGGCGGGAATCGTGATGAGCAATCGCTCGGGCCGGCAGGCGGTCAGAGCAAAGGTCGTCATCGACGCCACGGAGCGGGCCCTGGTTGCGCGAATGGCGGGCGCCGAGTTTGATCCCTATGCGATGGGCTGGCACAGCTTCAGGCGCACCGTGATCGGCGGTGAGCTCCGACAGGGTGAGCACATGGAAGGGCGACGATTGCCCACACCGGTCCACGCGTCCGACGGACGGACCTACGAGGCCATCGAATACACCCTCCAGATTCCCATGGAAGACGGCTCGTTCGCATCCTTTGCCAAGGCTGAACAGATCGCCAGGGACAAGACCTGGAGCCCCAGACAGGTGGATTCCTCGGAGACGTTGTTCCAGGTGCCGCCCGACCGCATGAAGGGCAAGTCTCGGGAGTGTTGCACGTGGCCTGGAGCGGCCGGCGTGAATCTCGACGTCTTCCGTCCCGAACGGATCGAACGGCTGTTCGTGCTTGGAGGATGTGTGGACGTGGCAAGATCGGCTGCCGAGAAGCTCCTGCGCCCCCTCGAACTGATTGTGGTGGGAGAGCGCATCGGTGCGGCAGCCGCCAGTGAGGCTCTCCCGCTGCCAAGGAGCGAGAAGGCAGTCGCAAGCGGCCTTCGAGCAGCGCCACTGGTCACAGGCAGTATCCGTGAGGACACCGCCTGGATGCGGCAGGACTGGCAGCATGGCGGCATGGCGCGGGCTGCCGAACGTGCGATCCCGATCCTGGGAACCTATGACGTGGTCGTTGTCGGGGGCGGCACAGGGGGCGCGCCGGCCGGGATCGCCGCCGCAAGGCAGGGCGCAAGGACGTTGGTTGTCGAGTACCTCCACGGCTTGGGCGGCATCGGGACGTTGGGCCTGATCGGCCAGTACTACTACGGTTACCGTGAGGGCTTCACCAAGGAGATCGATCTGGGCCTGGCCGAGCTGGGCGCATCCGAAGGGACCAGCGGCCAGCGCGGCGCCTGGGACAGCCAGTTGAAGATCGAGTGGTATCGTCGAGAGTTGAGGAAGGCCGGCGCCGACACATGGTATGGCGCATTTGGATGCGGCGCGTTCGTCGAAGGCAATCAGGTCAAGGGCGTCGTCGTCGCGACGCCACAGGGCCGGGGCGTGGTTTTGGCGAAGGTGGTCATCGACGCGACCGGAAGCGCCAGCATCGCTGCGGCCGCCGGGGCGGACTGCATCTACACGAATGCCGAGCACATCGCAGTACAGGGGACGGGGCTGCCGCCCTGGGAGCCGGGCGCCCGATACACCAACACGGACTTCACGTTCATCGACGACCTCGATGCAATCGATGCTTGGCGGTCGTTCCTCACCGCCCGCAAGAAATTCGACGATGCGTATGACCTGGCACAGATCGTTGACAGCCGTGAGAGGAGGCAAATCGTCGGCGATTTCGTCCTCTCGCCTTCGGACGCCTATCTGGGCCGGACCTTCCCCGACACCATTGTCCGGGCCAACAGCAATTTCGACTCGCACGGCTTCACCATTCATCCGATGTTCCTGCTCAAGCCGCCGGACCACGAGGCGGTGCCCTGCTATGTCCCCTACCGCTGTCTGCTGCCCAAAGGCCTCGAAGGCATCCTCGTAACGGGGCTGGCCGTCAGCGCCCATCGTGACGTGATGCCCGTGATTCGCATGCAGCCGGACATTCAGAACCACGGCTATGCGGCGGGCGTCGCCGCGGCGATGGCGGTCCAGGCGAATCGGGAGCTGCGTGACATCGACATCCGCGCACTCCAGCAGCATCTCGTCGAGAAAGGGAACCTGCCCGCCGAGGTGCTTGCCCACGAAGACTCGTTCCCGCTGCCCCAGGAGCAGGTCGAGCGTGCCGTCGCGTCCCTGACAGACGATTTCGAGGGCATCGAGATCGTCTACGCCCAGCCGGAGGCGGCTCTACCTCTCCTGCGTCAGGCGTACACCAGCGCAACCAGTGAAGAAGACAAGCTCGCCTACGCCCACATCCTCGGCATCATGGGCGATTACGCTGGCGCCGCGACGCTCGCGGACGCCGTGAGACAGCGCCAGTGGGATGAAGGCTGGAAGTACACGGGCATGGGACAGTACGGCCTGAGCATGAGCCCGGTGGACAGCCTGATCGTCGCTCTGGGGCGTACCGGACGCAGAGAGGCCCTCGATCCTATCATCGAGAAGATCGCCCAACTCGGTCCCGAACACGCGATGTCTCATCACCGGGCGGTGGCCATGGCGCTGGAGGCCCAGCGGGATCCTTCCACGGCAAGACCGCTGGCAGACCTGCTTCGCAAACCCGGCATGACCGGGCACGCCTTCATCGACATCAAGAAAGTCATGACGAGCATACCACCGAGTCCGGTCGACACCTCCACACGAGAGGTTTCGCTGCGGGAACTGATCCTGGCAAGAGCTTTGTATCGTTGCGGCGACGACGATGGCCTTGGCGAAAGCATCCTGAGAGAGTATGCTCGCGATCTGCGCGGCCACTATGCGCGTCACGCGACGGCCATTTTGAAGGAGAAACCAGGGCGCCGCACCTGAGGCGGCTGCGGTGCCCCGGACAAAAGGAACAAAGGCGATCATAGACCGTTGGAACCTTAAGGAGGTAAGAAATGGCAGGACAATACCGATTCTCGTTTGGGCCATGGAACATTCATGAGGGGGGCGATCCGTTCGGCCCGACGGTCCGGACCACCATCAAGTTCGCCAAGAAGCTCAAGCTCTTCAAAAAGCTCGGCTTCGAGGGCGTGCAGTTTCACGATGACGACGCTGTACCCGACATGAACGAGCTGGGCCCCAAGGAAATCGTCGCCAAGGCCAAAGAGGTGCAAAAGACGTTGGCCGATGAAGGCCTGGTCGCCGAATTCGTCGCGCCCCGCCTCTGGGAAGACCCACGCACGATCGACGGCGGCTACACCTCGAACGACCCCGAATGTCGCAAGTACGCCCGCGACCGCAGCCGTCGCGCCATCGATATTGCGGCGGCCCTCGAGACCGATCTGATCGTCCTGTGGCTGGCACGCGAAGGAACGTACATGCGGGAGGCCAAGGACAGCAAGGTGGCGGTCGACCGCCTCGTCGAAGCGATCGACGACATGCTCGCCTACAACAAGAGCATCAAGATCGCCATCGAGCCCAAACCCAACGAGCCGATGGACCAGGCTTACATCCCGACCACGGGACACGCGATGGCGCTGGGGTACCTGACGAAGGATGCCGGCCGCGTCGGCGTGAATATCGAAACCGCTCACGCCATCCTGGCGGGCCTCGATCCGTCGGACGAGATGGGCTTCGCGCTGGCGTACGATAAGCTCTACACGGTCCATTTGAACGACCAGAACGGCCTGAAATTCGACGAGGACAAGAGCTTCGGATCGGTCAACCTGCGCCGGGCCTTCAACCAGGTTCGCATCCTCGACAAGTACAACTACGGCAAGAAGGGCGAGTTCGTCGGCCTCGACGTCAAGGCGGTGCGGACGCAGAAGCAGGATGTCGCAACCAAGCACCTCAGTAACAGCCGGACGATCTTCCTGCAACTGGTCGAACTGGTGCGAAGTCTCGATGAAAGCCGCGTCGAACAACTGATCGCCGAGCGTGACTACGAGGAACTGGACCTGCTTATCGTCAACCACCTGATGGGCAAGTGAACCGCCCGAAGCTTCGACGAGAGGAACCATGAGGAACGACAAGGTTGTCCTGAGTCTCGGCGCCCATCCGGACGACGCCGAGTTCATGTGCGCCGGGACCCTGGCCCTGCTCCGCGAGCGAGGCTGGGAAGTCCACATCGCAACGTTCACGCCGGGCGATTGCGGCACCGTCGAGTACAGCCGGGAAGAGATCAGCCGGATTCGCAAGAGCGAGGCCGCCAAGGCGGTCAGCCTCCTCGGCGGTCAATATCACTGCCTCGAATGCGACGATGCCTTTATCCTGTACGACCGGCCCACGCTGGTGAAAGCGATTGCGCTGATACGGAAGGTCCGCCCGAAGATCGTCTTCACGCTGAGCCCGTCCGATTACATGGTCGACCACGAGATGTCCAGCAAGCTGACGCAATCGGCGTGCTTCTGCTGCGGCATCGTCAATATCGAAACGCCCGGCGCCGAGCCGTTTGAGCCGGTCCCTCACCTGTACTACGCCGACGCGGTCGAAGGCAAAGACAAGTTCGGTGCCGAGATCGCACCCGGCTTCATCGTGGACACCAGCAGCGTCATCGACATCAAGACGAAGATGCTCGTTTGCCACGAGAGCCAGCGCAACTGGCTACTGGCTCATCATGGCATCGATGAATACACCGACCAGATGAAGAAGCTCGGTCGCAAACGCGGGGCCGCGATCGGCGCCGAATTCGGCGAAGGGTTCCGCCAGCACCTGGGGCATGCCTACCCTCAGGACAATCTGCTCAAGGCCGAGTTGGGCAATCTGGTCCACATGAGATAGGGGAACGATCATGGGCAGAAAACAGAGTCTCCTGGCCCCGGACTGGTGGGACTACACCACGCTTGATGACGCGATTCTCAACGACGCGGCCCGGCTCACCGCCGAGGGCATGGCGGGTCTGAGCCGGGAAGGCTTCCAGGTCGTCTTCTACGACACGCTGGAGGATTTCTACCTCGCCGAGGCCCTCGAGTATGTCACCGCCTGGAAGCAGGCCACGCCCGACGACCCGGTGGGCGTTTGCGGGCCGATCGGGCCGACCGAGCAGTTGCCTCTCGTGGCAAGACTGGTCAACTCGCTGGAGCTGAAGCTGCGGAATGCCCACTTCTGGGGCATGGACGAGTGGTACATGAACGGCGCGGAAGTGCCCGAGACACACCCGTTGTCATTCGCCAAGGCGGACAAGGAGCTGTGTTTCGATCGGATCCGACCGGAACTGAGAATGCCCGAGGCGAACCTGCACTTTCCCAAGGCCGATCCGTCGGCCTACATTCGAAGCTGGGACGGTGTCCGCTGCGCCGTCATGCAGGGCGGCCAGGGCGACATCAAGCACTGGGCGTTCAACGACCCGGTTCGCCGGCAAGGCCCGTACAAAGACCGCCCGCCGACGCCGCAGGAGTACCGCCAACTGACGACGCGCGTCGTGGACCTGCATCCCGTGACGGTGATGCAGAACGCGCGAACCAGCGGCGGCGGTGTCGTGACGAGCGTACCGACCCAGGCGATCACCGTCGGCCCCCTCCAGACATGGCAGGCCGAGAAGGTCTCGATCTGGCAGGCGGGAACGCACGACAATCCGTTCGGCATGCGTCTGACCACGTTGATGATCGCCAAGAAGCTCGCCGACAGCGCCGTGCCCATGTCCCTGCTGGCCGACCACCCCAACGTGCAATTCAATTTCTATCGCCCGGCGATCGGCACGTGCGAAGCGGAAATGCACTGAGGCCAAACCGCGAAAGGAGACACCACTGATGGCTGTGGATGTTCTGATCCTCAACACGGCGGTCGCCGACCTGCGCCGGGCCGACTTCCAGTTCGCCGACCGGCTCGTGGGCAAAGGCGGCCTGGCCAAGTGCAGAACCGAAGACATGCCCGACTATTCTCAGGAGCAGATCAAGCAGTGGATCGACGAAGGCAGCGCCACCGCGGGCGGGCCGGGCAACACTGCCCCGCTGATCGCCCGGACCGGGCTGAAGGTCGCCGTCGGAGTCAATCTCGGAAAAGGCGATTACGACGGACTCGACGCCCAGGGCCGGTTCTTCTACGACGTTCTGGTCGCCAACGGCGTCGACATGTCCGCCACGCACGTTCACCCGACCCTTCCGACCGGTACGACGTTCATCCACAACCCCAAGGGCGACGACCGTGGCGGCATCGCGTACTTCCCCAATGCCAACAACGATTTCGATTTCGCGATCTTCCGCAAGGCCGTCGAGCGGCTCGAACCGCGGATCGTTTACTACATGTATTCCGGCCTGTCCGACCGGGGCGACGCCAACGGCGGTCGGGACCTGGCACAGTTCATCCACTGGTGCCGGACCCGGGGGGCTCTGACCATCGCCGACAGCCACACCCTGACGGGAAATCCGCATCGGCTCATCGCCGAAGGCAAACCCGTCGCTGAGTATCGGCTCCTGGAGCCGCTCCTGCCGGAGCTCGATGTGTTCTTCACCTCTTCGGACGAGGCCAAGCTGATCCAGAACACGATCGGGAAGCCTCGCGACTGGGTCGAATTCGATGAGAGAGAAAACAATACCCACTTTCTGGAGTTTCTCATCGAGCGATTCTGGCGGGATAAGGGACGAACGCGTCTGCTCGGCGTCACGGTCAGCAACGGCGCTTACGAGATCCACCGTGGCCCCGATGGTCAAACCGCCGGACCGGTCAAGGTCATCTCGCGATTCCTCAGCGGCGAGGTCATCGACCTTGTCGGCGCCGGCGACTCCTTCCGGGCCGGCTTGATCACCTATCTGGCGAGCAACCTCGATGCGTTTCGCGCCGGCTCATTCGATTTCACACAGGCCGTGCAGGCGGGCAACCTCTTCGCGTCGCTGTTCATCAAGGCCCCGCTCGACGACCGCTACGCCAACATCAAGACCTATGGCAAAATGCTTCGCGTCCTGCAAATCAACAAAGGCTTCGACAGCTTCGAGGCCCTCTGCAAGGCGCTGGATTGACCGGGAGTGAACTCAGATGGCACTGAACAAGGCTTCGTTCGACTGGCAGGACCGCGTGAGCAATCCCGCACAGGTGGGCGGCATCGAGACCAGCATTCTCGATAACGGGCTGGGCAAGGGCACGCGAATCGCGTGGATCAACACAGGCTCCGGGCTGCGATACAAAGTGGTCATCGATCGGGCACTGGACATCGTGGACGCCTTCCACAATCAGCACAGCCTCGCCTGGCTCAGCCATGCCGGCGTGACGGCGCCGCGGCCGGACGCCAATCAGGGCATCGAATGGCTGTGGCCTTTTGGCGGCGGCCTCCTGACGACTTGCGGCCTGAGCCACGCCGGAGCGCCTGACGACGACGAATCGGGCCGGCGAGGTCTGCACGGGCGCATCAGCAACACCCCCGCAGAGGTCGAGTCCATCGTACAGCCCGACCTTCGGGCGGGCAGGCTCGAAATGAGCATCACCGCGGTGGTAAAGGAATATCGCGTCTTCGGCCCGACTCTGCAACTGCGCCGGACCATCTCCAGCACGCTGGGCCAGGGCACGATCCGCATCCACGACGTGGTGACGAACCTGGGCAACACGCCGACGCCGCATATGCTGCTCTACCACTGCAACTACGGCTGGCCGTTGGTCGACGAGGGCACACAAATCGTCTGGAAAGGCGCATGGCGATCACGTGGCCTGGATATGGACAACGCGATTTTCAACGACAAGAACGATTTCCGCACGTGCCGCAAGCCGCTCGAGGCACATCGCGGCGGCGGCGAGGCCTGTGGCTTCGTCGATGTCGCAGCCGACAAGAGCGGTCTGTGTACCATTGGCCTGCACAACAAGAGACTGGGGTTGGCGGTCGCGACCCGTTACAGGAAAAAGCACTTCCCCTGCATGGCCAACTGGCAGCACTGGGGGCCGGGCGAGTACGTCACCGGCCTGGAGCCGGGCACCAATTTCCCGATCGGCCAAAGTGCGGCCCGCAAACAGAAGCAACTGATCTACCTTGGCCCGGGCAAGAGCCGCACCTACGACCTGGAGATCAGCGTGCTCACAAGAGACGCAGACATCAATGCGTTCCTCAAGACGGCCGGGCAGTGAGATGGCCGATCACACGTTCGTGGGTTTCGGATTCGGGCCGATCCAGAGCGGCCTGTTCGCCAAAGAGGCCTTTCAGAGCGGCCGGTTCACCCGGATCGTCGTCGCCGAAATCGATCCGGCACTGGTCCGCGCCGTTCGGGCCAATTGTGGCACGTACCACGTCAACGTCGCCAGGGCGGACCGCATCGAAACGCAGCGGATCGACAACGTCGAGCTGCTCGACCCGACGGACTCCAAGGACAACAGGACGCTTCGTGGTGCGCTGGTCCAGGCGACGGAAATCTGCACCTGCCTGCCCTCGGTGAACTTCTACACCCCGGGCCAAGCCAACAGCGTCGCCGCACTGATCGCCGACGGCTTGGCACGGCGAGGGCAAGGACCCACCATCGTCTACGCGGCCGAGAACAACAACCACGCGGCCGAAATCCTGCGGGACGCCGTCGCGGCGCATTTGAGCGGTCCGTTGCCGTCACGCGTGCAGTTTCTCAACACGGTGATCGGCAAGATGAGCCGGGTGGTGAACGATCCGGCCGAAATCGCCGCGCTGAATCTCACGCCCATCGCTCCAGGAATCGACCGGGCGTTCCTCGTCGAGGAGTTCAATCGCATCCTCGTCAGCAAGACGACGATCGCAGGCTTTGCGCCGGGCATTCAGGTGTTCGTCGAGAAGGACGATCTGCTGCCCTTCGAGGAGGCCAAGCTCTACGGACACAACGCCATCCACGCGCTGCTCGGCTTCATCGGTGCGCTCAAAGGCTACACGAGAATGACCGACCTGGCCGGCGACAAGCCCCTGATGCACGTTGCGAGGGAGGCCTTTGTCCGCGAATCGGGCGGCGCCCTGATCCGCAAGTACGCGTCGCTCGGCGACGAGCTGTTCACCGAGGCGGGTTACCGCCACTATGCCGACGACCTGCTGGAGCGAATGACCAATCCGTACTTGGCGGACACGACCGCCCGGGCCGCCCGTGACCTCCTTCGTAAACTGGGCGCCAATGATCGCATCTTCGGCACGATGGTCCTGGCCCTCGAGCAGGGTATCGAGCCCCCCAACATGGCCACCGGCGCGCTGGCCGGTATCGCCCTGCTGCTGGCGAACGCGACGGAGTACGGCCTGCCCCAGGAACTGGAATCGCTGAACTGGCAGTCACTTCGCGCGGAAGACGCCGTGCAACTGCTCACATGGTTGTGGCGGACTCCGATCCCGGCCGCGGCAGATTCAATCATCGACTGCACGTGCGCGGCCGGCAGACCTCTGGTCGATCTGCTCGCTCCGTAGCCGTTCGACGCTCACTCCATAGAGATCAGCCAATCTCGGAAGGCGTCAAAGGCCTTGTCGTGGCCGGAGCGATACCCGAAAGAAGAACCCCTCATGCTCGGGGGGAAGCCGTGAAAAGAGGCCTTTCGACGAATCGCAGGATTGTCTGCGTCCACGATTTCGGCGTGCAGATCCACGGCGAACGCATCTCCCACGTTTTTCGCATCCTGGTCGACATAGAAGCCCACACGCTGAGAATCCACACGGTATTTGACTATCGAGTGGACCGCCAGACCTCGTTCGAGGGCGTCCAGGCAACTTATGAATGCCTGCTCGGCGGTGGCGCGAGATTCATTGGGATCGGGCGCACGAAGGAGAACCACACCCGGCGGTTCACGGGAGATCTCCTTGGTGAACACCCATGGTGTGTAGCGCCGGTCGTCGCGAGTCACACCCTGCCCCAGATGCTTCAGCACGATCTCCACTCTCGTGCGATTGTAGAAACCCGCACCACTCTCCAGCCGTTCGCCTTCCCCCACGCTGGAGGTCAGAAGGAGCTGCTCGACCGTAGAGCGTGTACCAGCCAGAATCTCGATCCCGACGGCCACGCCGGGACAGGCTACTACCTCAGAAGAACCCAGCGAGATCAGACAGGAGCAGTCCTGCGCTTGAGTCCCTTCAATATACAGTGGGTAGCGCATGTGGCTCATTTCCACGGGGTGTTCCGGCGACGGAGCGGAGACAATGGCCTGCATGGCGTTCCGGAACGAATCGACATCCCTCTGTCTCTCGACACAGAACGCCTGCACATCGCTCAGACGCGTGCGAACCCTGGTTTCCATATCGGGCGGAAGAAATAGATGCAGGCCCTCGTTGGACTGCGTCAGAAGATGGTTCCGAGCATGATGCGTTTGAGAACCATGCCAATACCGAAACGTCACCATCCACAGCCTGGCATCCGACGTCGTGAACCTGGCCAAGTCTGTCACCAGAGCATCCGAGCCCAGAGAAGAGGTCTCCGCGTCGGACTGTCCCTCTTGCGTGGAATACCGCCATCTGTACTCGGTCTTCGACTGTTCCCAGTCCGTCATCTCCAGGGTGGCTATCCGCCTCAGGCTGTCTGCCATCTGGCCTTGGATCGCCGGGTGAAACAGACGGACGTATTCCTCCACGTCGGCCGCTTCCAGGACGTTGAAATAGCGATCGGCCAGCCGCTTCAGGTCAGACTTCGGCACGGAAGGCCCTTTCTTCTCACATCCTGCGAACAACAGGCTCAATGCGATCAGGAGAACAGCCTCTGGGCGGAGCCCCACGCAGCGCCGTGAGAAGACACAGAGGTCGAAGCTGTGCATTCTCTCCACCAACAAACATATCCCTTTGATCGTCGGAGGACCCTTCGGCACGCGTTCAAGGCCCTCCGGTGCGAACGGCATTCATTGTAGCATCGCGTGGAGAAACCGTGAAGGGCACGATCCTGCCGAAAGATGGCTAACCCGACATATCGGTCTCTCGTCCTGTTCGGATGCCATACGATCCGCGACCTCTGTCTGGCGTCACCTGGCATCCACTGCGTCCATGGGGTCTGATGTATGCCGGTGTTTCCGCGATACGTTTGGTCCGTATGAGCTTATAATGCCGACTCATGGATGGCAAACACAGGCAACACAAGCTGGCTTATGCGTATGCGATGGTCGCCGTGCTGTTCTGGGCAACCTCCGCGTCCGCGTTCAAGCTTTCACTGCGGCATGTCCAGGACCTGCCGCTGTTGTTCCTTGCCTCCGCCACATCGACTGTCATCTTCGGAATCTATCTGACGGCCGCACAGAGGCTGCATCTGCTAAGGACGCTGACCCACAAGGACTTGCTCTGGTCGGCCGGACTGGGCTTCCTGAATCCGTTCCTCTACTACGCCATCCTATTCAAGGCCTATTCCCTGTTGCCCGCCCAGGAGGCGCAGCCGATCAACTTCGTCTGGCCGCTGACGCTGGTGCTGCTCTCGATCCCCCTGCTGGGCCAGCGAATCAAGCCCGCTAGCATTCTGGCGATCTTCATCAGCTTCACCGGAGTGGTCGTCATCGCCACTCGCCCCGAGAGACCTTCAGACATCCTGGACTTTCGATTCAGCAGCGGGCTCGGGGTGCTGCTGGCCCTGAGCACCACGGTCGTGTGGGCTCTGTTCTGGATCTACAACACCAGGGATCGCTGTGATGAGGCCGTGCGTCTGTTCCTGAACTTCGCCTTCGCCACCGGATACACGTTCATCGCTGTCTTGCTGACGGACCAAGTCGATGTGCCTGTCTGGCAGGGACTGATCGGAGGCGTCTACATCGGCCTCTTCGAGATGGGGATCACGTTCCTCGCGTGGCTCAAGGCCCTCAAGCTGGCCAGGACCACCGCTCACGTCGTGAACCTGATCTACCTGGTCCCCTTCCTGTCGCTTCTGGTCATCGCGCTGGTGTTGGACGAACAGATCCTCCCAGCGACGCTCGTCGGCCTGGTTCTCATCATCGCCGGCATCGTCCTGCAGAAGCGATGGGCATGATTGTCCGGATTCGGCGACCGAAACGCGTCTACACACGTTCCGGCACAGCGAACGGTCTGCGATATGGACGCGTCAGCAGGAGGTCGGCCTGAGGATTTCCTACGAACTTCTCCGTCGCCGGATTGAACGTCAGCATGGGCCCGAGCTGATACGTGCCTTTTTCGACATCGAGACCTATGGCGCCCTTCACCGTCGTCAGGACCCTGTCCCAAGACCGGGTGATTTCCTCATGCTTGTCAAGCACGCTGGGCCTGGTCGTGCCTGCCACTTGCTCACCGAGGCGATAGGAAATGTTGCCCAGTTGGCAACAGGCGCTCGACAGATGCGCTGCTTCGATGTCCGCATTGAGGTCTTCGACTTTTCGGCTGCGCATGGCGCGAATGAAATTCCCGAAATGATCGGTGTCCATCTCGAAGTCGGGAACCGCCAGTTCTTCACCCTGGTCGGAGCCCTTTGGATAGAACTTGGGCTTGTTGTTGCCTTTGATCACTCCCTCCTCCAGGTAGAACTCGTTGCCGACATTGCTCGGATACTTCTTGCCGTCGGCGCCCTCGCGGTCCACCAGGCCGATCACCTCAAACACCAGCAGCGGCCCGCCGAAGTCCATGATGGTCAACTGGCAGTTGGGCGTCTGGGCCTGGTCGGTGAAGGGTGGATGGCCCTCCGCCGAATTCACCCAGCGGCCGCCCATACTGATCACGTTCTTGGGAAGGGTCGAACCGGGAATCGCCCAGCGTGCGATGTCCATCTGGTGCACGCCCTGGTTGCCGATCTCGCCGTTGCCGAACTCCCAGAACCAGTGCCAGTTGTAATGTACGAGGTTCTCGTGGTACGCCTGCTCCTGCGCGGGGCCGAGCCAGAGGTTGTAATCGAGGTTCTCCGGCGGCTCCTGGATCGGCTTGAAGCCGATGCTCCAGCGGCCCGATCCGTTCTTGGAGGCCGCACCCTTCGAGACCAGCAGCTTGCCATATTTACCGCTCGCGATAGCCGCCACCTGTCGCGCCCAACCCTTGCTGGATCGGCTTTGCGTGCCGTGCTGTACGATACGCTTGTACCTGCGGGCCGCTTCCACACATTTGCGTCCTTCGAAGATGTTGTGGCTGCACGGCTTCTCCACATACACGTCCTTGCCCGCCTGGCAAGCCCAGATCGTGCCCAGCGAGTGCCAGTGGTTGGGCGTGGCGATCGAGATCGCGTCGATATTCCTGTCTTCGAGCAGGTGGCGGATATCGACGTACGTGTCCACCTTGTGGCCATACTTCGTCTCAAATGCGGCGGCTTTGTTCTCCAACACCTTGCGATCCACATCGCAGAAGGCCGCGACCTGCACGCCATCCATCGCCTCGAACGCGCTGATGTGGGAACCACCGCGGCCGTTGATCCCGATGACCGCGATTCGGATTTCGTCGTTGGCGCCGCGCGCCTTCGAGAACGGACTGGCCAGCGCCAGACCGACCCCTGCTGCCATGGAACTTTTCACGAACTGTCTGCGCGTCATTCGTTGCATGTCCGGCCTCCTTCTGCTGGGGTGGAAAACGACAGCACACCTGAATGCACATGAGTGCGAGCGTGCTGGTCTGCAGTGTGTTGCATAAATCTCACGGCAACCCTGTCACGAGAGTCGCGATGAACGGTCTCGTATAGGCTAACCGGACAATCCGGGAGCCGCAAGCGCAAATCCCGCCAGATTCTCCGTGCAATCCAGTCCGTGAATGTCAGTCGGCAGCGATGCCCGCGGTGCGCTTGGCGGACAGGACGGTATTGTACATCAGCATGGTGATGGTCATCGGGCCGACGCCGCCGGGCACCGGGGTGATCAGCGAGGCCTTTTCCTTGACCGCCTCGAAATCCACGTCGCCGACGAGCCGGTAGCCCTGCTTCCTGCTGGCGTCCTCGACACGATTGACGCCGACGTCGATCACGACGGCGCCGTCCTTGACCATGTCAGCGGTGATGGTGTTCGGCCGGCCCGCAGCCGCCACGAGGATGTCCGCCTGGCGGGTGTGGTAGGCGAGGTCCTTCGTCCGCGTGTGGCAGACCGTGACGGTCGCGTTGCCGGTGGGATTCTTCTGGATCAGCATGTTGGCCAGGGGCTTGCCGACGATGTTGCTGCGGCCGACGATCACCACGTGTGAGCCTTCGATCTTCACGCCACTTCGAATCAGCAGGTGCAGAACACCATGCGGCGTACACGACAGGAACGCTTTTTCGCCCACCACCATCTTGCCCACGCTGACCGGATGGAACCCATCAACGTCCTTTTCCGGATCGATCGCGAAGAGAACCTCCGATTCGTTCATGTGCCTGGGCAGCGGCAACTGGACCAGAATACCGTTGATCCTGGGATCGGCGTTCATTCTGGCAACCAACCGCATCAACTCGTCCTGAGAGGTCCCTTCGGGCAGGTGGTGGTGGTCGGAATAGATGCCCAGCTCGGCGCAGGTCCGTTCCTTGCCGGTTACGTACGACACCGACGCCGGATCGTCGCCGACCAGGATCACGCCCAGACCCGGTACAATGCCTTTGGCCTTGAGCTTCGCGACTTCCGCTTTCAGTTCGGCCCGAATGTCGGCCGCCACCTGCTTGCCATCAATGATCCTCGCCGTCATTTCATTCCATTCTCGACTTGCGACTTACGATTGAGCAGTTGCACGACCGGGCACTCTGCGCTCTTTCAAATCGTAAATCACAAATCGTAGATCGTCAATCAAAAGAGCCCGTGGACCTTGCCAGTGTCGACGTCGACATCGATGCGGCGGAAGGCGGGATTGGAACCGGTGCCCGGCATCAGCCGGATCGAGCCGGCCACGGGGACGACGAAACCTGCCCCTTTGAACACGAGGATGTCACTGATCGGCAGCACCCAGCCCGTCGGACGCCCTTTACGCTCGGGATCGTGCGACAGGCTCAGTTGCGTCTTGGCCATGCAGGTGCCCAGTCGCGTGCCAAGGGACTGTGCTTCGAGCCGCCTGGCCTGGGCCAGCGCGTCATCGGTGTAGGTCACACCGTCCGCTCCGTAGATCTCCTTGGCGATCAGCTCGATACGTTGTCTCAGAGGCATTTTCAGGTCGTAAAGGAACTCAAAATCGTTCGGTTCGTTGCACGTCTCGATCACCACCTCTGCCAGTTCGACGGCTCCGGGCCCGCCCTTGAGCCAGTGCTCGGAACAGACCGCTCGCGCCCCGGCGGCCTCGGCGACCCGGCGGACCAAGGCAATCTCCGCCGGCGAATCGGTGTGGAAGCTGTTGACGCAGACGATGGGCCGCACGCCGCTCTTCTTGATGATGTCAATGTGCGCCAGCAGATTGGCGCAGCCGGCTTCGACCAATCCGAGGTTCTCCGTGAGATACTCATGGCTCAGGGGCATACCGGGCTTGACCGCAGGCCCTCCGCCGTGCATCTTGAGCGCGCGAATCGTGGCGACAAGCACCACGGCATCCGGCGCCAGCCCTGACATGCGACACTTGAGATTCCAGAACTTCTCGAAACCGATGTCGGCGCCGAATCCACTCTCCGTAATGTGGTACTCCGCCAGCCTGGTGCCCAGGCGGTCGGCAATGATGGAACTCTGGCCGATGGCGATGTTGGCGAACGGTCCGGCGTGAATAAAGACAGGCTGGCCTTCGAGAGTCTGCACCAGATTGGGGTTGATCGCATCGATCAGCCAGGCGGTCATGGCACCGTCCACCTCCAGATCCCTCGTGGTGACCTCGTGGCCCTGCTTGTCATAGGCCACGACCATATGGGCAATCCGTTCTCGCAGGTCGCGCAGGTCTGCCGCCACCGACAGAATCGCCATGACCTCGCTGGCGACGGTCATCTGGAAGCCCGAGTCCATCTCGAAGCCGTCCATCTTGGCGCCGCGGCCGATGCGGATGTTGCGGAGGCTCTGGGCGCAGAAGTCCATCGCCCAACCGATCTGGATGCGATTCGGATCGACGTCCAGGCGCCTCAGGCCGCTCTGCGTCAGGCGGGCATCGTCGTAGTTCCGCTCGTGCTGCATCCGCGCGGTCAGAGCGACCATCGCCAGATTATGCGCGTTGGTCACGCAGTCGATGTCGCCGGTGAAGCGAATCGAGATGGGCGTCAGCGGAATGCACTGGGCCAGGCCGCCGCCGGCAGCCGAACCCTTGATGTTGAACGTTGGCGCGCTGCTGGGCTGCCGAATCGCCCCGCAAACGCGTTTGCCCAGCACGCCAAGCCCCTGAATCAGGCCCAGCGTTGTGGTCGTCTTGCCCTCCCCCAGGGGCGTGGGCGTGATGGCCGTCACATCAACGTACTTGGCCCGAGGTGAATCGTTCAGGCGGTCCAGGACTGTGGCGTAATCCACCTTGGCGAGCTTGGCGCCGTAGGGAATCAACTCGTTGTCGCGCAGGCCCAGCTCGGACGCAATTCGCCTGATCGGTTTGGCCCGATCTTCGGCTGCGTCCGCGATCTGCCAGTCCTGCATCCTTCGCGGGTCGAGATTCATAGCTGCCAGTCAGGATCCCATTTCGCATATGCCTGCCCTTCTGTCCGGGCTCAGTGTCCACATTGTACCCGAGAACCGGCAAAATGGGTGATGTCACAAAGCTGATTTTTATAACTATCTTGCTATATGGCCGCGTAACGAGCAGAAAAAGGCCTTTCCCAGGCTCGACAGCCGGCGATGTCTCGCTCTGCGAAGACGTGCCTTCAAGGCCTCAGAGGACTATCTGCTCCCGGGCAGGATCAAAGCGGGCGACCTTGCCTTCCTTCCACACAAGCATAGCCATTTGGAGGGCCGTTTGGACGTGGTAGGCCAAATCCATTGGACTGGCGGTCTTCGTCGTTCGCGACCGGCAGCAGGTCAGGAAGTCGCGCCAATACTCGACGAAATCCTCGCCGTGGTCGATGGGCACCCGCTGTGGCTGCTTCTTGGACTCCTGAGCCGGCGTGAAGACGATATCGTTGCCCTGGATGGTGAGGGTGCCTTCCCAACCTCGAACGATCGGAATCCGGCCGGGCGCCCCGCGAAAGCCCGTCCCCGTGTAATCGTTGCCCTGTGTACCCAGGACCGCCACGGTGATCGCTTCGGGGTAGTCAATCAGGATGTTGAATGTGTCGGGGATCTCCCGTTCGTCGTAGCGGAACTTGCCGCCTGTGGCGACGACAGTGCTCGGCATGGTCACGCCCAGCATGTGAATGACAGGCGTGAGGCTGTGCGGGAACAGGTCGGTGCTCGGTCCGCCCGCGTAGTCCTCGTACATCCGCCAGCGGAAGAACCGGCTGACGTCGAAGGGCTTCTTCGGAGCGTCGCCGAGAAAGGCATCCCAGTTCAGGTCCGCTCCTGGCCTGGCATTCGGATCGTCGATGGGCATGCCTCGCTCCCCCCAGTCGCCGACGCGGAAGTAGCCGCACTCGGCGTGGATCGGTTTGCCGATAAGCCCGTCCTCGATCAGCTTTCGCATCTGATGCCAGGCGCTGTCGCGCATTCCCTGACTGCCCAACTGAAAGACGCGGCCCGACTTGCGGACTTCTTCCGCCAGCCGCTTGGTCAGCTCGAACTGACGCCAGTGCGTGACGGGCTTCTCGCAGTAGACGTCCTTGCCCGCCTTGATTGCGTCGATCGCCTGGTACCCATGCACATGGTCCGGCGTCGCGATGCAGACCACGTCTACGTTCGGATCGGCCAGCAACTCGCGATGGTCCATGTAGGCTTTGCCGCCGAAGTCCTCGACCCGCTGGGCGAGCCGGGGTCGATAGACATCGCAGGCCGCAACGATCTCCACCGCCTCATTGCCCTGGGTCTTCAGCCATCGCACCGCACGGAAATGCGCCCCGCTGCGTCCGCCGCACCCGATGAAGCCCACGCCGATCCGGTCGTTGGCCCCTCGAACCTGCCCCACAGAGGGCTTGCGGGAACTCCCGACAAACGCCGCCGCCGCCAGCGCGCCGGCTCCATGCATAAACCCCCGCCGCGTCACTTTGGGATTCTTACTTTCGCTCATGGCACGTCGCTCCTCAGTCAGTCAAACAGCACGCTCTCTTGGGAAACCCATTCCCGGTACAGCCTCTCGATCTCCGCTGTCTCAATCCGCCCATCCCACAGGGCCACGCCATATCGCAGCATCAAAGGCGCGCCCGATGGAACGACCAGAGGCTTCTCATGCAGTCTCATCGTCCCCGATATGTACGCGAAGGGCGTTGCCATTGTAAACCACGTTGTCGGATGTCTCGGATTGTCCGGATGGCCGAACATCGCGACGGTGACGACTTTGTCTGGCGCCTTTGCCGTGTACGCACACCAGTTCGAGTCCGTAAGCCTCTCTTCGCCCCGGAAGATGACTCCGGGGCCGTTGTCCGGATTGCGGAATTCGCCGTTCGCGTCCATCGACCGGATGAACCGCAGCCCCAAACCGAAATAGTGCGATCCGCTCAGTGTCGCCGACGCCTTGCCCTCCGGCGCGGAGAGGCGGCTTTGCCACGTCAGCAGAACCGCTTTCGGCTCACCGGTGCGGCGGACGTTGATGGTCCGCTGTTCATCCAGAAGCCGGCGACCCGCCGCATCGACCCAGTGAATCCGCTCGCCGAAACTCGCCCAGGACAGAGACCCGCTCCTGAGTTCGCGTTCAACAAATGCGTCATGTCGTTGGTATCCGGCAGTTGGCGTCTCTTCCCAGCAATTGACGCCGTCCACCGCCACCGCGAACATCAGCGCATGGTGGTGCAGGTGATCGTGTGGCGCATCGAGCAGTACGTTCAAGCCGCTGGGCGTGTACAACTCCTTGACATACGGCTTGAATGGAACATCGTCGTAACGATACCGGAGCACGGGCGATTCACCCGCCCGCACCCAAAGGCTGTTGGCATCAACGGTTACCTTCCACGACGGCTCGCCCCGCACATCGCTGACCTCCATCGAGACGGCGATCAGGGCGATCACAATCGCCGACAGAATACGCCCCTTGCGCATGGTCGCATTTCTCCGGTGCTCTTTAGACAAACTGCTTGAGATGCTTGATGCTGCGTTCGGCCTGCTCGACCGTGCCGCACTCGACGCTCAGGACGATGTCGCGAGGGGCTTTCCGGCAGACCGCGATCACTTTCTTCCAATCAATCACCCCGTCGCCGCACGCACAACCGGCCGGCGTGCCGGTGACCTTGCCTCGCTCGGCCTTGGAGTGTTGAATCGAGATGTCCTTGGCGTGCAGGTGGACGAGCCTATCCCTGACGTGCTCCAACCAGACGATCGGATCGTGGCCACTCAGGTAGGAGTTGCCGGTGTCGAAATTGACACCGATGGCGGGCGAATCCACGAGGCCCACAATGCGGTCGAGGCCGGCCGGCGTCTTGCTGTACTGCTGATGGGGCTCGATCCCAATCAGGATGCCACGGTTCTCAGCGAATCCCGCCGCCTCCGTCAAAGTGTACTTCATCAGCACATGGTCTTCCTGACGTGTAGTCCAGCGGGGCTTGGGCCCCTCGTCGGTGTTGACCACCGGGGCTCCGCACTCGGCGGCGAAGCGAATCGCCTGCTTGAGATAATTGCCGCTGACGTCCGGGCGGCACAGCGCCGTGTGCGACGACAGTGCCGAGAGTTTCACCCCGGCCTTCTCGCAGGCCCGCCGGATACGGTACGGGTCCTCGGACATGGAGATCGTCATGTAGTAGCCGGCTTCGCTCATCAGCTCCCGGCCCAGATGAACCCAGGGCTCAATGTATTCGTAGCCCAGTTCGGCCGCCTTTTCGACGCCCCATTCGAAGGACTTGTCCGCGTGACGGATGAACTCCATGTTTACGCCGATTCCGACTCTGCCCATATCCATACTCCTTTCGTCAGTTGAACCACGCGATCACCGCCTGGAGACGGTCCATCGTCACGAACGCCAGCGACAGGATCGCGATCACCCACATTGTGGGCTTCACTTCGCGAGCCCTGCCGGCCGCCACCTTGATCAGCACGAACGAGATGAACCCGAAGGCCAGACCCCGGCTGATGCTGTAGCTCAGGGCGGTCATGACCATGATGATGAACGAGGGAAAAGCCTCCTCCATATTCGCGAAGTCGATCCGCTTGATCTCCTTCATCATGAACAGTCCGACCATGATCAGCGCCGGCGCGGTCGCGCACTTGGGCACGACCGCCACCAGTGGCACGAACAGCGTCGCGGCCAGGAAGCACAAGCCTGTGACCACAGCGGTCAGCCCGGTGCGTCCGCCCTCCGCGATGCCGGAGGCCGATTCGATGTACGAGGCAATCGACGAAGTCCCCAGCGCGGCGCCCAGCATGCTGGCCGCGGCGTCGATCTGGAGAAGGCGGTCCAGCCCTTTGATGGTCCCACGCTCGTCCACCATGTTGGCCTCGTGGCAACAGGCCACCAGCGTTCCGATGCTGTCGAACATGTCGATGAACATCAGCGCGAAGATATGGCCGAACAGGCTCCATTGCAGGGCCCCTGCGATGTCGAGTTGAAGGGCTACCGCGCGAATGTCGAAATCCAGCGACACGATGCCCGTCGGCCTCTGGGCCAGACCTGTCACGATGGCAAGCGCCGTCGAGAAGAGCATGCCGATCAACAGGGCGCCTCTGACCTTCTTGATGGACAGAAACATCATGAGAAGCAGTCCGCACAGGCCGATCGCGACCTTCCCGGTCAATGGCCCGGCACAGACCAGCGTCTCGTCATTGTTTACGATCAGGCCCAGGTCCTGCAGTCCGATGAAGGTGATGAACAGGCCGATGCCCACGGAGATGGCCGAGACCAGACTCGCCGGGATCGCCTCGACCAGCCGCTTGCGCAGGCCCAGCAACGTGAGGCCCCAGCACAGCAGGCCCGAAAGGAATACGACGCCCAGCGCCACCTGCCAGGTGATCTGGCCGCCCAGCACGAGGGTGAAGGCCAGGAACGCATTGAGTCCCATCCCGGGCGCCATCGCGATAGGCGCGTTGGCCAGCAGGCCCGTGAGGATCGACATCACGCCGCTGACGACGCACGTGACAATGATGAGCGCCTGCTTGTCCATGCCCGCGGCGCTCAGGATGCTCGGGTTCACAAAGATGATATAGGCCATCGTCAGGAAGGTGGTAACCCCGGCGACCGCCTCAATTCGTACGCTCGTCCGTCGCTTGCCGAGTTCGAAGTAATCCCTTGGCATTTCGCCCCTCGTCAGCTCGTAGTGTGCCCGTGACGACACACCGGAACGCAACACCTCACGGCGTCACTACAAACGACCATTGCGAGCGAGAGGAGTCGAACCTCCACGTCCGAAGGACACCAGGACCTAAACCTGGCGCGTCTGCCAATTCCGCCACGCTCGCGACGGACCGCGCCCATTATGCCCCGTGGGATGCGAGCGGGCAACCGAAATTCGGCCCCATCTTCTAACGCCGCGAGGCAGAGCCGCGGCGCCAAATTACGGCCAGGACAACCAGCCAGGGAAAGGCAGCGATAGACATGAAGGTCAGCAGCGGCGCCGGCACGGGTCCGGCCGCGCGAAGGATCAGGCCGCCCACGACGACGTAGGCATTGCCCCACGCCCCGGCGCGAAAGAAGGCCACCGGCGCCTCGGGATTGCCGATAAACGGACGCAGGACCCACCCCATCTGGACCCCCACGAAGGCATAGAGGACGAACCAAGCCCAGAGCAGAAGCCGATGCCTCGGCTCACGATGGATCAGGGGGCGATAGTACCGCCGGACCACGATCTGGGCGGCAAATGTGGCAACACCGAACATGACCATGTTGAACAGGATGGCCAGCCCATAGTCGTCGCACGAAACGTACCAGAACGCGGTGACAGGCGCCAGCGCGGCCAGCACAACCGTGACACAGGATTGCGTCGCAACGAGAGCCCGCAGGGCCTGGCCGAAGTCATCGCGCAACCCGGCCAGCGTGTTGACCACGAAGAAACTGGGCAGACACAGGGCAAACGTCGCCAACAGCAACAAAGGCACCTTGACACCGGAGTAGAACAACTGACGCAGACGTCCGGCCTCCAGGCCGCTGTACGTCCCCATCACCGCACCATAGAACAGGCCACAGGCAAGCAGCAGGATCAACAGCCAGCGCAGACGACCCATCAGGGGCGCATCGACCGCGAAGATACCCCTGCCCCGCAGGAAATCGTCTACTACCCGACCGAACGTACGCATCAAGCACCGAACAACTCGCCGATCGTGCGGACCAGATCGACGAAGATGTTGGCTTCGCGGGCGCGAAACCACTGGAACGGGATGTCCGGGGCGCCGATGAACGGGCGCAACACCCAGCCCATCTGGGCGCCCACCAGGCCGTAAATCACCAGCCAGACGCGAAACGTCGTGCCCGCCGTGTCTTTTGAGCGAGGAAAGACGAGAGGTCTGGCTGGCACCTCAAGGCTCGATTGCCCTGCGATCTCCGCGCTTGGGGCGGGATTCTGAACCCCGATCGCAGGTCCCCCCTGCGCCGCATCCAGGCGGGCCAGCATGGTCAGCAGGACCTTGAGCCCGATGATCCCTGATAGCGCGAAGAACAGGAAGTTCAGCAGCTTCATGAACGGATAGCTGGAGGTGCTGAGTGTGAAGAAGCCGGTAATGGGCCCCAGGGAAGCAAGCACCGCCAGATTGGCGGAGACCGGCGCCAGGATCAGACGCAGCGTGTCCTTCGGACCGAGCCGAACGCCGAGCAGCGCGCTGAAGACGTACAGCGATGGGAAGGTGATGACGAGCGTCAGGATGAAGAGGATCGGCACCTTGACCGCTGACGCAAACATCTGGGCGAAACAGGGTGGCGTCCGAGTCAGCACGGCATAGAGCCCCATGAACGCACCATAGACGACCCCGAGCACGATGGATACGATCACGAGCGGCTTGATCTGAATGTGTGCCATGCCTCCGGCCAGAAGCCGGGCGTCCCCTTTGTGCCCACGCAGAACCTCGTCCAATTCCTTCAACCATCGAATCATCGTTACTGCCCCTTCTCAGGAAGTTCGACTCACTTGCTCTCTCGCAGCCGCTTTCACTGAACGCTGGACAAGCCGTCTCTCAGTCCGATGCTCAATCCGCCTCGATCGGGATGCCGTTCTGCTGGCCCAGACGCACTTCGACCTCGTCGATATCCTTGGCGTCCGTGATGCTGTCGGCATCGACGTCGCCTGTCAGCGGCGAGGCGCAGCCGGCGACCTCTGGACCATTGAGGATCGCGCCGTAGATGTCCCAGTTGCCGTTGCGATAGTCCTGCCACACGACGACATAGGCCTTCAGCCAGGGACTGAAGGTGATGGCCGGGTGAGTCTGATCGGCGCCCTGCGAGACGATGGGAAACGCGGCCTTGGTGGTCAGATTGCAGCCATAGATGTCCCAGTTGCCGTTGCGGCGATCCTGCCAGACCACCACGTTGTTGTAGACATCCGGATTCGAAGCCTCGACCGAACCCTCGAAACCCAGCTGCGCCGGCAGACGAGGGTCAAAAACGTTGTCGCCTCCAGTAACGGCGGTCCCTTCGCCCTGATCCTGCCAGACAACCCACTTTCCGGCAATCGCGGGTGACTGGCACGGCCCAACCACGCTGCGCACTGGGAACCAGGCAGCGTCATCCGGATCGGACAGATCCCAGCCGCTGATGTAGGAGACCCCATTGAAGACGTCCTCGTAGACAACGATGTCACCGTCAACATCCGGACGCCACTGATCTTCCGCGTTTCGATCGAGCCAGAATGGCTGTGCGTTGGCGCGATCCGTTATGTCGACGCCGAGAATGTCCCAGCCGGCGTGTGCCGTCATCCGGCTTTGCACGACCACCAGATTGCCGGAGACGGCCGGACTGCACTCGTCCGCCGCGCTCTCGATGACGGTGAAGAACGTCTCGGTGGAAAGATCGAGACCGACGATGTCGCAGTCGTCGAACAGAAAAAACTTGTTCTGCCAGACGACCACATTGCCGGACACCGCCGGATACTGCGCCTCACTCAGTGTGTCCGCGAGTGTCAGTGGATCGATGCTGCCCGGGTAGGAAATGTCGCCGAGGCCGATGTCCCAGTCGCCGTTGCGATTGGTCTGCCAGACCACGGTGCAATCGTCGATGGCCGGGAACTGCTGATGCCCCGGCTCGCGGGCAATCGGGAATGTCTCGAAGGCCTCCGCTCCTGCCGAAACAATCAGCAAGCCGAACAATGCGATGGTGATCCCGCTGCGTCCCCTGCGCCGCTCAAACATGGTTTCTCCCCTTCCCGTAAAAGCCGCACTTGCCTGGGCCCTCCGCGATCGGGCTTCTCGCCGTCTTGCGACCACACACCGACCCGGGGTCAATGCCATTATAGCCTTCTCTTCCCCTGGATTCAATGGCCTCGACGGCCCCTGATCGACATTGGGATCAGTTCTGTAGGTCTTGTGGGAGACGCCGCGACATGACAGATGTCAGAAGAGGCCCTCATCTTCCGATTCCAGCTCGGGCGCGGGCTCCTCGGTGGCCGGCTCCGGCGTTTCCTCGCCGCGCTTGCTCATCTTTTCGATCCGCTTCTCGGCCTTCTGGAGGATCTGCCGGCAGTGCTGAATCAGGGCCATGCCCTGCTCGTACTGCTCCAGGCTGTCCTGGAGCGGGATTTCGCCCTGCTCGATCTTGTCCACGATGGTCCTGAGTCGCTTGATCGAATCCTCGAAACTCAGCTTGGTGATGTCCTCTTCAGTTTTCTTCTGCGCCATGATATCGTTTCCTGTCGCGTCTGCGTCTCGTCATTCGCTGGGGCGAATTGTGATTCGCCCCCACACACCTTGCTCTCGATGATGCTCTTGTCGGCCAGTTCCGTGAGCATCGCGTCCCCGACCTGCACGTCGGCGAGCGTGCGAACGAGCCGGCCGGTGGTCTTGTTCGTCGTGATCGTGTACCCCCGGGCCAGCACGCTCCGGGGGTTCAGAGCCGCCAGGCGGCCTTCGCAGGCGGCCAACTCCACCCTCCGGGCGTTCATCGCCGCCGTGATCGCCGCCAAGGTCCGGCCGGTCAGTTCGCTCAACTGGATGGTCATCATCCCGAGCAGCCGATGGGGCTCGATCCGCGCGATGTGCTCGTAGCAGGTTTGCAGCATCATGCGCTTGTCGGCCACCAGGGCCCTGACCGCGTCGCCCAAGTCCGACGCCAGCTCGTCGACGTGCTGCTCGCGCATACGGACCGCCAGCAGCGGATTGCGAAACGCGGAACTCGCCAGAATCGTTTGCAGGTATTCGCCGCCCAGCTCGACGCGCGACTGAACGCTGCGCGTCAATCGGCTCGCCTGGTGATCCAGATCGGTCAGCACATCGCACATGTCGGGCACCGCCACCACGCCCGCCTTGGTCGGCGTCGAGGCTCGCCGGTCCGCGACGAGGTCGGCGATGGTCGTATCGACCTCGTGCCCAACGGCGCTGATGATCGGGATCTTCGAGGCGAAGATGGCCCTGGCCAGCACCTCTTCGTTGAAGGCCCAAAGGTCCTCCAGGGACCCCCCTCCGCGTCCGACGATCAGCAGGTCGAGCTTCAGTTGCCTGTTGCGCCGGTTGACGTCGGCAATCGCGGCGGCAATCTCCCGGGCAGCACCCTCGCCCTGCACCGGGACCGGGTAAAGGAACAACCGCGTGCAGGGCCAGCGCTGGTGCACGCTGTCGGCGATGTCGTGGACCGCTGCCCCCGACTCGCTGGTCAGGATGCCAATCCGCTCGGGATACGTCGGGATCGGCTTCTTGTGCTCATCGGAAAAGAGCCCCTCCGCCCGTAGCTTCCGCACCATCTGCTCGAAGGCCAATTGCAGCGCGCCGACGCCTTCGGGCGTCATCTCTTCGACGACCAGCGAATAGCGGCCCTGCGGCACATAGACGCTGATGGAGCCGGTGGCGATCACCGCCAACCCGTTTTCCGGCCGGAACCGCACGCGGCCGAAGTTCGGTTTCCACATCGCGCAGGCCAGGACCGAGCCTTCGTCTTTGAGCGAGAAGTAGCAGTGGCCGCTGGCATGCTGCTTCCAGCCGGTGATCTCGCCCTTGACCATCACCCGGCCCGGCAGGCTCGCCTCCAGCGCCTCCTTGACCAGCGCGTTGACCTGGCTGACGGTGTAGATTTTCGGCGATGTCTTCGTCGGCATCCATCCTCCCTGATTGCGGGCGAATGATGATTCGCCCCTACGGGCGCACCAGAGCGACCCAGTAATCCTTCGAAGGACATTCGAGAGACACCGTGCCATCCATCTGCGCCGCTTTCGACTCCACCCACTCGGATCTCATGATATCGAGCCACCGGACTGTCACTGGCCTGTCAATCGGGTTCACATTCAGGGTTACCTTGCCGCCGTCCGGAAAGTAGACCGCGTATTCGGTCCCCGGGTTCGCGAGGCAATAGGCCTCGTTCGATTCGCGACTGTTCAGCAGATCGTTATGCGGCTCGCACGTGAACACATCCATCCGGTCGGTCACCATTCGCATGCTGCGGATGTTGGCTTGGGCCTTGTCGCCCAGTCCCAGCCCCGAATCAGGACGGTGGAACCGGGCTGAGGCCAGACCGCCGAAGATGTTGCGCCAGAACCGCTCCATCGCATCGCGGTCATTGCCGTAGCGGCCGGTGTCGGCGCCGTAGATCTTCGTGTTGTTCAGCGGGCGGGGCCGGTCCGCGATTCGCGCCCGCTGTTTCTGGGCGTTGTCCCAGTGGGCCTGACCCTTCTGATGGTTGTTCTGCGAGATGTCGACGAACGAATAGAGCTCGGGATGGTCGAAGGTGGCGCTGTGCTCGGGACTGGCCAGATCCCAGGCGTCCCACATCTCGGTCGTGTGGACCTTGACCCCGGCGGCCTTCGCCTTGGCCTGAATGTACCGAGCCCAATAGGCGCCCCAGGCCGGCTCGCCGGACGTCTCGTTGTCCATGCAATACAGAACGTTGCCGCGTTTCAGCGAGTGCGACAGCATCTTATCGACGAAGCGCTGCTGGTACGGCAACACGACGGTGTTGTTCCGCTGGCCGGGCGTGGTGAAGAAGAACGGCTGCTCGTTGCTGCCGGCGTGCTTTGGATACTGCTCGACAAACCCCGAGGCCTCGTAGGTGTAGTTGACGTTGTTCTTCGGGTTGTAGGGGCTGATCTCCCAATGCTTCCCTGAGTAATCGAAGCGGTCCCAGACCTCGATCTGAATGACGATGTCGCGCTCTTCAGCCAGCGACAACAGACTCTCAAAGCGGCGCCAGTACTCGTCGTTCCACCGGTCCAGGTCGTACTTGCCGTCGGGCCGCTGGGCGAACGCCTGCACCTCGAAGCCCTTGTCGAGCCGGGCGCTCATCGTGTTCCGTACGTAGTTGCCGCCGACGCTCGTGAGCAAATCGAGATGCTCCTTCAGGTCGGGAATCTGAAACAGATTGTCGTCCTTGCTGCCCCCGATCAGCAGAACGGGCTCGCCCTCATACTGCCAGTAGCGCGGATTGGCCGGACAGATGTCGATCGCGCCGCCGGCCAGCGCGGGACCAGCGACACAGCAAGCACAGATCGAGGCCATTACCACTCGGATACACACAGACCGAAATGTCATGGCTGTTTCCTCCAAAAACAATCCAACCGATGTTCCATCGGTCGCCGATTATAGGCCAGCCCAGCCCCTTCATCAATCACGAACGTTGCTCCACTGGTCTTGGCGCCACATGTGGACTCAACTTTTCCCTTGAAAAACCCCTGGCCGGCGGGCATCCTGTGTCGAAACGACCCGAAGGGGCAAATCCTGATGGACATTGGGATTCGCTCCTGCCGACTGCGACCGTAAAGGAGGCACGTGTATGTTCGCCCGCCAACATCTGATCTGCATGACCGTGTTCGCCGCCGTACTGGTTTTCGCCTGCCGCGCCGACGCCCAGGAGGCCAATTACGACGAAGCCAAGGTCCCCAAGTACGCGCTGCCCGATCCGCTGGTCTGTCTGGACGGCACGAAGGTCACGGACGCAGCGACGTGGTCGCAGAAGCGGCGTTCCGAGATTCTGCGCCTGTTCGAGGAGCACGTCTACGGGCGCTCGCCCGGCCGGCCCGAGCAGATGACGTTCATGACGACGTCCCTCAGCAGGAACGCTCTGGCGGGCAAGGCGACGCGCAAGGAGGTCACGGTCTTTTTCAACGAAAGCCGGCAGGACCCCAATATGACGATCCTGGTCTACCTGCCGAACGAGCGGAGCGGGCCGGCGCCGCTGTTCGTCGGACTGAACTTCGGCGGTAACCATACGATCCATGCCGATCCTGCCATCACGATCACCAGGAGCTGGACGCGCGACGCGGACTCCAACCACAAGGCGACGGAGGCCGGACGGGGCAAGGCTGCGAGCCGCTGGCCAGTCGAACGGATCCTGGAGCGGGGCTACGGCTTGGCCACCATCTACTACGGCGATATCGATCCCGACTTCGACGACGGCTTCAAGAACGGCATTCATCCTCTATTCTACAAGCCGGGCCAGACGCAGCCCGGGCCAGACGAATGGGGCTCCATCGGCGCCTGGGCCTGGGGCCTCAGCCGCGCGATGGACTACTTTGAGACCGATCCCGACATCGACCAGAAGCACGTGGCCGTGATGGGCCATTCGCGGCTGGGCAAGACCTCGCTCTGGGCCGGCGCTTCGGATGAGCGTTTCGCCATCGTGATCTCGAACAACTCCGGCTGCGGCGGAGCGGCGCTATCCCGGCGCGAGTTCGGCGAAACCGTCAAACGGATCAACACCGTGTTCCCCCACTGGTTCTGCGACAACTTCACCAGATACAATGACAACGTCAACGCCTGCCCGGTCGATCAGCACATGCTGATCGCTCTGATGGCGCCACGCCCGGTCTACGTCGCCAGCGCCGAGGAAGACCGCTGGGCCGATCCGCGAGGCGAGTTCCTCGCCGCTCAAGGCGCTGACCCCGTCTACCGACTGCTGGGCAAGGAGGGTCTGCCGGCCGACGAGATGCCGCAGGTCAGTCGTCCCGTGATGGGGATGATCGCCTACCACATTCGCCCAGGCAAGCATGACGTGACGGACTATGACTGGGAGCGGTACATGGATTTTGCCGATAAGCACTTCAAAGCCGTGAAATAAGATCGTATCTCGGACCACACGAGGAAGGAGCAACCATACCATGCAGGAACGAAAGTCATCATCCCTGATCCTGATCGTCGCGCTCGCAGGACTGCTTGGGTTCGCCTTGTCACTCCAGGCCCAGTCAGGCGGATCGGCGAGCGGCCGGTGGGAGTACCGCGTGCTCGATACGAAGGACATGCTCATCCATCCGGCGATGACCGATGCGCATATCGACGAGGCCAGACGGGTCGGCATCACTGCGGCACGCAACCTCGACAGCGAGTTCGACCGAATCGGCGCCGAGGGCTGGGAACTGGTCAGCTTCGCCGACCGCATCGCCGTGTTCAAACGCCCGAGAAACTGACGGCTCTTTCATACGATCGCACGCAAGGCAAGGAGTAACCAGCGGTGAGAACAGAAGCTCATACGCGAAGGTGGGTCCTCTGGCTGTCGGCATTGGCCGTCCTGGGGACATGCGGTCCGTTGCACGCCGGCGACGGGACCACGGCATTGGCGGAGAAATACATACCGAGGCTCGAGAAGATCCTCATGGAGAACATCGCGCCGTTCTGGTTCGACAAGAGTCTGGATCACGAGCACGGCGGCTACATCATCAACTTCGGCCCCGATGGCCAACCCCGAGGGTCTGGCACGAAGATGATCGTCAGCCAGGCCCGCACGGTGTGGCTGTTCTCACGTCTGGCCCGCGCCGGCTACCGACGGGACGAGCATCTGGAGGCGGCCGCCCACGGGTATCAATTCCTGACCGAGAAGATGTGGGACGCCAGGCATGGCGGGTTCTATTGGGAGGTGGACGCCACGGGCGATCGCCAGCTCAAACCACGTAAACACCTCTATGGCCAATCGTTTGCTCTCTATGCGATCTCGGAGTATTACCTCGCCAGCCGCAGGAGGGAGGCACTGGACTTTGCGACGGAGTTCTTCCGGCTGCTCGAAGAGAAGGCCCATGACAAGGTCCACGGCGGCTACTTCGAATCGTTCGAGCCTGACTGGACACCTATCGCAACCGATGAGGCTTCGTACATGGGCGCGCCGTCGGGCCTGAAACTGATGAACACCCACCTGCATTTGATGGAGGCGATGACCACATTCTATCAGGCCAGCCGGCTCCGCCCGGCGCGCGAGCGGCTGATCGAACTGATCGGCATCGAGAGCAACGCGGTCGTCCGCAAGACGCTCGGCGCCTGCACGGACAAGTACGATCCGGACTGGACGCCACGACTGGACGCCAACTACGCGCGCGTCTCGTATGGGCACGACATCGAGAACGTCTGGCTGCTGATGGAGGCGTGCGACGCCGTGGGGCTGTCGAACGGGCCCTATATGGACCTGTACGAAACGTTGTGGGCCTATTCGCTCAAGTATGGCTATGACGAAGCCAACGGCGGGTTCTATTACACCGGCGACTTCAACCGCCCCGCCGACGACCGCGACAAATCGTGGTGGGTCCAGGCCGAAGCGATCGTCAGCGCGCTGCGCATGTACCGCACCACGCGGGACGCCAAATATCTGGCCGCCTTCGAGAAGACGTTCGAACTCATCGAGAGCAAGATGGTCGATTGGGAGCACGGTGAGTGGCACAGCAGCATCACGCCGGACGGAACGGCCCGAGGTGACAAGGCCAATCCCTGGAAAGCCGGCTACCACAACGGACGAGCCATGATCGAGTGCATCGAGACCCTTCGCGCCTGGCAGCAGCAGTGAAAGGAGTCCGCGAGTGAGCGATTTGAAGGAACGCATCGCCGGCATATTGACGCAACCGCAATTGGTGGGTCTGGCCACGGTGACCGAGGACGGCAAGCCCTGGGTCCGCTACGTGATGACGCTGGCTTCGGAGGACCTGATCATCCGCTGTGCGACGTTTGTCAAAGCCCGGAAGGTCAAGCAGATCAAGAAGAACCCGGAGGTCCATCTGACCTGCGGTGTCACCGATCCGCAGCAAATGGCGCCGTACCTTCAGATCCAGGGTCGAGCCAGACTGACAACGAGCAAGGCCGTCCGCCACGCCTTCTGGACGGAGATGCTCGCACAGATCTTCGACGGGCCGGATGATCCCAAGTACGGCATCCTCGAAATCACGCCCTACCGCATCGAGTTCTGCGGCGTCGGCGCCTTCAAGCCCGAGGTCTGGACCGCCCACTGAACGCGCGGCGCCGGCGAGAATCCCCGGCCGCAGTGAGCGCGTCAGTCGAGGCGTTTGCGGTACAAGCGCGTCTGGAGAGGGCCCTGGAACGCCGTCCAGTTGGCGTCGCTGACTTCCCCTTCGATCGCCGCGTGGACTTGGTCCATCTTCGCGTCGAGGTCGTCGATATAATACACCATGAAAGCCTCAGCGGTCGCGGGCAGCTTGGGCGAGCCGAATTCATGCTGGCCGTGGTGCGAGAGGATGATGTGGCCAAGCGCGTCGAGCACTTCCGGACTGACCGTCACCCCCTCGCTTCGCAGTTGGTCCGCCTTGCGATGGATCATCAGCAGCGTCTTGTTGATGTGCCCGATCAACTGGCCCGAGTCGGTGTACGAGAACGCCATGTCGTACGACAGTTCCTCGGTCTTGCCTATGTCGTGCAGGAAGACGCCGGCCAGGACCAGGTCGCGCTGGACATGGGGATAGAGCGGCAGGATCGCGCGGGCCACGCGCAGCATGTTGTGTGTGTGCTCCAGCAGGCCGCCGATGCAACCGTGGTGCATCTTCATGCCGCCCGGCGCGGCGCAGAAGCTGTCCATCATCTCCTTGTCAGTCAGGAACGCCGCGGTCAGCGCCTTGAGATCCGCGTTCTGGATCTCGCCAACAATCTCCCCGACCTCGGCGAACATCTTCGTCACGTCGCCCGTCGTGCGAGGCAGAAAATCCTCGACGGTGACCTTGCTCGGATCGATCGGAGTGATCGTGTTGATCACGATCTGGAGATTGTTCTGATAGAGTTCGCTTCGCCCTTTGACGTGAACGAAGCCGGGCTTCGGCAGAGACTTGTAGACCAGCTCGCTGGCCTGCCACATGCGGCCGTTCAGTTGGCCGGTTCGATCACACAAGAACATCGCAATGTACAGATCGCCTTTCGTCGTGCTCCGCAAGATCGGGTCGCGAACCAGATAGATATCGTTGATCGGCTCGGCCGGCCCGATCTCGTTGATGAACTTGTGCGCCATGATCGACTCCCAATGGGGTTGCCCTTCTCGGATTTCGGACCATCATAGTGGGTTCGGAGTCATTCCGCAAGGGGAACGTGAAACACATGGAAAACACATCCGGCCTCCCGTATCCACAACCCCCGGGGCCGGCGGCATCGTCTATCCTTGGCGGCCGCCCGTCCAGGCCACGAGGAGGACCGTCACATTGTCGCTGCCTCCGGCCCGATTGGCCACATCGACAAGGGTCCTGCACGCCAATTCCGGCTCCGTGTGTGTCGCGAGCATCTGAGCGATAGCCTCATCGTTCACCATATCGGTCAGGCCGTCCGTGCAGAGCAGGAACCGGTCTCCCGGTTTCAGGGCGGCCGACCGGACGTGAGGCTCGACCGCCTCCGGCATACCCATGTACTGCGTAACGATGCCCTGGGCGCTGTGGTCGACCGCCTCCTCAGGCGTGATCTGTCCGGCATCGATCAGTTCCGACACCAGCGAATGGTCCTCGCTGAACTGCTGGAGCCGCCCGCTGCGCAGACGGTAGATCCGGCTGTCCCCCACGTTGGCGGTATAGACGCGATCCCCGGAGAACAGAAGCAGAACCAGCGTCGTCCCCATGCCGACGTAGCCGCTCTCGCTGTCACCCTCGCGCCGGACGTGATGGCTCTGATCGAGAATCGTCTCTCGGAGCAGCCGGCGGATCGATCGATCGTTGCGGGTTTTCAAATGGTCCAAACCCAACTCGACGGCAGGCGGCAGGTCTTGGGCAACGGTCCCGGCCGCGATCGCCCCACCCCGATGGCCTCCCATCCCATCGACCACGAGGAACAGCCCCGCCTCGGGCTCGGCCACGAAGGCATCCTGATTGTCATCGCGCAGCTTGCCGACATCGGTGGCGGCCGCCCATCTGAAGCAAGGCGACACGCCAGCCGCAGCATCAGAACGCTCAATCATCGTCACCCTGGTGCCCTGCCTACTCGATCAGACATTGCTTACACCATGGGCAGTAGTTCCAGAATTCCGAATCCACCGACCACTTGCATCGTCCGCAGACCTCGCCGAACGGCCGGACCTGCCACGGTTTGCGAACCTTCCGCCGGCACCACGGGCAGTACCGCATGAATCGCATCAACCCGCCGCCGCAGTGAGCACAGTGCGAGTGGTAGCGAACGCCCCTGGTGGGCGTTTCACTCGGCGACTTGAAGCCCGGACCATAGCACCAGGGACAGAACCGCCACTCCGGCAGCACCCCCTTGCGGCATCGCGGGCAGAGGTGACTGAATGCGGTGCTCACCTCGAACCGGTTCCGCTCGCTGCCACACCAGGGACAGATCGCCATGCTCTCGGCGATCGGTTCGCCGCAGTCGACGCAACGAAACGACGCTGACAGAACCCTGTCGTATCGCTTCAGAAAGGCCCCTCGGCGCACCTTGTGCCAGTCCGCCTTGCGCCGCTCATGGCCCCTGGCGCCGATGCCCAGCCGAAGGCCCTTGGGCATCGCCTCGACCAACGCCGCACGCATCTCCGCCGCGTCGATGAACCGCTTCTGCGGATCGATCGCCAGCGCGCGTTTGAGAAACGCCAGCATCGCCTGACTGGTCCGGTCGCGCAGACGCTGGTACCCTCGAGGCGGCCAGCGGAAGGGCCATCGCGGCAGCACGCCTGTCAGATACTCGTAGAGAATCAGCGCGACCGCAAAGCAATCGCTCTGATAGGTGGGCTTGCCGTAGGCCTGCTCCGGCGACACGTAGCCCGGCGTGCCGAAGTCGTCCACCGTCGCCATGCGACCCTTGACCTTGAGGCTGATCCCGAAATCACCCAGTGCCACCCGTCCGTCGGGAAAGAGGAAGATGTTGTTGGGCGTCACGTCGCAGTGCACTACGCGATGCCGATGGGCATATGTCAGCCCGTCGAGCACCTGGAGCACGATCGACAGGATGCGTCGAACCGACATCGGCCGCGAGCGATCCTCCAGCGTCCCGACCGACAGCTCGGTGGCCAGGACGGCATAGCCATCGATGACATCGGCGTTCTTGATCGGCATGATGTGCGGGTGCCGCAGCTTGGCGACCAGCCGCACTTCGCGAAACAACTGCTCGCTGTCCCGCTCCCCGCTGACCCCCACCAGCGGGATCTTCAGCGCCACGCGGATGTCCTCGACGGTATCGCGGGCCCGCCAGACCTCGCAACTGCCGCCGGTGCCCAAGTGGGCCTCCAGGCGGTACTTGCCCAGACGCCGGCCGACGGCCAAAGGGGCCTTCCTGCGACTCAGAGATAGTTCACGTGTCTGGGCCAATGCCTTGCTCCTGCCGCCCGATCCCGCGAGCCAGCCCCCGTCGAACCAAATCGCCACGCCACGCCGCCAACGGCAATGCCATTGTATCCTGCCGGACCATCCGCGCGAAGACCGTCGCAAAATGGCGAAAGCAACTCCATCGATAGCACCTCGTGAAGCTTGAGGCGGAAGGCGGCGCGTGGAACCCCGCTCGCGCCGGTTTCCTCTGGCCCAAGTGAAAAGCCTGGGTTTCATCGGCACAGGCACCCACGCGCAGAGTGGGCAGATCCTGCAGAATAGCTGTAACGAAGGGCCTCCGGCTTGGACTGAACGTCACAGAGGGCCAGAGGGCCTTTGAGCATACCGACCTGTGCGGAGAAAGGGGTAGACGGCGATGGTAAGCCAGAGATTTCTGCAGAGTGTGATGATAAGCGTATTGTTTCTGTGGTGTGCCTTGGCCGCATCCGGAAAAGACTATTCGGGTGGAACGGGCGAACCGAACGATCCGTACCTGATTGCCACGCCTCAAGATCTGATCAATCTGGGCCAAAACCCGGATCACTACGACAAGCACTTTCGTCTTACCAGCGAAATCGACCTGTCGGCCTACACGTTCGACCGGGCGGTGATTGCTCCGGACAACAGGCGTCCAGGCTGGATCGATCCTCATGGCCCATCCTTTGCCGGCGCGTTCGACGGCAACGACCACGTGGTCCGCCATCTCCACATTGAGGGCGAGGACTACCTGGGTCTGTTCGGCTCCCTCGCACCGCGCGCCGTGGTTCGCAACGTGCGAATCGAGGATTACTCCATCCAGGGAGAAGACTGTATCGGGAGCCTCACCGCCAGAAATTATGGGGCAGTATCAGACTGCTACAGTTCCGGCGTAATCGCGGCAAACTACACCGTCGGCAGCCTTGTTGGAAACAATGACGGAGGCCGCATGCTGAACTGCCACAGCGTCGGAGAGATCAGCGCAAAATGGGGTTGCGTTGGGGGCCTGGCCGGAGTCAATTCAGGCATCGTCCTGGATTGTCACAGCGAAGTGACCATCACAAGTCCGGGCGGGTTTGATCTCGGCGGTCTGATCGGGTCCAACTCCGGCGTCGTGTCGAAATGCCATAGCAACGGCCCAATCACCGCCGGCGTGTTGCGGCTCGGCGGCCTGATCGGAGTCCACTACAGTGGCCCCGTGTCGAACTGCTACAGCACAGGCACCGTCACAGGCTACGACGAGATCGGCGGGCTGATTGGGGCCAGTTCCGATGGTTTCGTACAGGGCTGCTACTGTACCGGCGCGGTTGCCGGGTATAACAAGGTTGGCGGACTGATCGGCGCCAATCGCAGTAACGTGTCCAATTGTCATAGCAGCGGAGAGGTCACAGGACAGATAGACATTGGCGGCTTGATCGGCGTGAACTACGAAGGGGATGTGGCGAGTTGTTTCTGGAATGCGGATGCGTCGGGACAGTCTTCCAGCCCCGCTGGCGTGGGCTTGAAGACGGCCGAGATGCAGGAGGCCCACGTCTACTTGGAGGCCGGCTGGGATTTCGCGGGCGAGAGCAGCAACGGCACGGCCGAGACATGGCAGATACCGCCGGCCGGAGGCTATCCTCGCTTGGCCGTGCACGATGGGTACGAGCCGGTCCCACTGCAAGGGGATGGGACTACCACCGACCCTTTCCTGATCGCCACCGCCCAGGACCTGGGTGTGGTGCAGCACCGCCCGTTAGCGTGTTATCGCCTGACGGCGGATCTCCATCTGTCTGGCATCACGTGGAACGTCGCACCGATTCCGTGGTTCGACGGCTGCTTCGACGGCAATGGTCACGTCATCCATCACCTTCGCATTGAGGGAACTGGCCTGTTGGCTCTGTTCGGCATGCTGAACGCCGGCTCGGTCATCAGGAATCTGGGCTTGGAGAACGCTTCCGTCACCGGGACAGGCGACGACATCGGTTTGCTCGCAGCCCACAGCGCAGGGCTGGTTGCCAACTGCTACAGCAAGGGAAACGTTGCAGGCAGCAACAGCGTCGGCGGCCTGATCGGATACGGCTGTGGCTACACCCTGAACTGCTATGGCCTCGGCACAATCGCAGGGAACCGCTATGTCGGCGGTTTGATGGGCGCCAATTATGGTGGCGTGTCGAACTGCTACAGCACGGCCGAGGTCACCGAAGCATCGAGCGCGGACCGCAGAGGGCCGGGGCCAGGCGGTCTGATAGGACACAACTGCAGCAGCGTGGTCCATTCGTTCTGGGATGCTGAAGTCTCGGGCATAACGAGCGGCATCTACGGCACGGGCTTGAAGACGGCAGACATGAAAGAAATGGCTACGTATCTGGACGCCGGATGGGACTTCGTGGACGAGAGTGCCAACGGCACAACGGACGTCTGGCAAATGCCACCCTCGGGCGGCTACCCCATGTTGAGCGTGTTCCAGGATTACGAGCCCGTTATGCCCCGCGGAGAGGGGACACCCAGCAAGCCATTCCTGATCACCAACGCTCACGAATTGGGGGCGGTGGCGCATCGCCCTGCCGCCTGGTGTCGTTTGGAGGCCGATATCGACCTCGCAAGCATCTCCTGGGGCGCTGCGATCGTTCCATGGTTTGCAGGGCGTTTCGATGGTGATAGTCACACCATCAGCAATCTGAACGTCCAGGGGACCGGCTTGCTGGGCCTCTTCGGTTCGCTGGATACCGGGGCAGTAATAGTGAACCTTGATCTGGAGGGCGGGTCCATCCACGGCACAGATCACTACCTCGGCGCCCTGGCCGGTCGTAACGATGGCATTCTGATGGGTTGTCACAGCAGTGTCGCAGTCAGCGGAGAGGACAGAGCGGTCGGGGGATTGGTCGGGTGGAACGGCCGTGGCAGCATCTCCGACAGCCGCAGCACCGGCGCAGTCATGGGGAATTTGTGGATCGGCGGTTTCGTCGGATTCAACGCGGGCTTCGTTTCGGATTGCTCCAGCGATGCAACAGTCAATGGTGACGACAGCGCGGGCGGCCTGGTTGGGTACAACGAAGGCACAGTGTTCCGCTGCTCCAGTTCCGGTCCAATCACGGGAGGAACCAGAATCGGCGGGCTCGTTGGAGCCAATTCCGGCGACGTTTCCAGCAGCCGAAGTGCAGGGGCAACGACAGGCCACAACAAGGAGGTCGGCGGCCTGGTTGGAGATAACGCGGATGGCAGCGTTCGAAACTGCTACAGCTCTGGCACCGTCGGCGGAAGCGGCGCCGTTGGCGGGCTGGTCGGCAACAATAACTACGGCAGCGTGCAATACTGTTACAGCTCCGGCGCCGTGACGGGCGACTACGCTCTCGGAGGTCTGATTGGCGACGGCGACACAGGCCGTGCAGAACGCTCCCTCTGGGACACGCAGTCATCGGGGATTGCCCATAGCGCCGGCGGCGCGGGTCTGACCACGGCCGAGATGATGGACCCGGAATGGGTCAGCTTGCAGGGCTGGACGGGCAATCCGAATTGGGTCGTGAATCCTCACCAGGACTACCCGCGTCTGGCCTGGGAGGAAGCACAGGGCCAACCGATCCCCGAGCCCATCATCGACTGGATCACCGGCGAGGGAACGAGCGAAAGCCCCTACCAAGTTGAGGATGTGAGCCAGTTGCTCATGGTCACCAAGGCAAACCTGCTCTGGGAGAAGGCCCTTGTGCTGACAAACGACCTGGATCTGGGGCAGACTGTCTGGCATCAGGCGGTCATCCCTGGTTTCAGCGGCATTCTCGATGGGCACGGCCATACGATCCGGAACTTGACGATATCTGGAGACAGCCTGCTCGGTCTGGTCGGTTGTCTCGATAACGGAGGCATGATCGTGAACCTGGGCGTGGCGGACGTGAACATCGTAGCGACGGGCGAGAGGATCGGCGGCTTAATCGGATACAACGTCGGAGGCATGGTGTCCCACTGCCAAAGCACGGGGTACGTCTCGGGGGATCGAAGCATCGGCGGCCTGATGGGATACAACGACCGTGGCAGCATCTCCGACTGCAACAGCGGCTGTCGAGTCATCGGAGACAGCAGTGTCGGTGGATTGCTTGGAGGAAACCATGGCCACGTGGCCAACTGCCAAACTGCCGGAGAATCGCACGCCGATGGATATGGATCCGTTGGCGGCCTGATCGGCGACAACTACAGCCGCGTGTCCAACTGCTGCAGCCTCGGTGAGGTCACGGCAGGCCGGTGGGCGAATGCCGGTGGCCTGATTGGGTCCAACTCAGGCACGGTTTCGGCCTGTCATAGTTCGGCCACGATTCACGGAGGCAACACAACCGGCGGTCTGGTCGGAGGCAGTGAGTATTACTCGGCCAGCATCTCAGATTGCTACAGTACCGGCGCTGTCATCGCACCGGATGGATGGTTCGTCGGCGGTTTGATCGGACAGAATCAAGACGGTGCCGTGTCAAACTGCTACAGCACGGGCGTTGTCGTCGCCACGAATGCATGGCATTTCGGGGGTCTGATGGGGTCCGCCGGTGCCGACACCGTTGAACACAGTTTCTGGGATATCCAGACGAGCGGGCAGATGGTCAGTGCGGCAGGGACCGGGCTGACAACCAGCGAAATGTGGGACATCGACACGTTCCTGGAGGCGGGCTGGGACTTCGTGGGCGAGACGGACAATGGGGTCGAAGACCTGTGGTGGATCGACGACGGGAAGGACTACCCGCACCTGTGGTGGGAGCGAGGCGAGACCGAATAACCGAGCATCACGCCCCATTCTCACCGAGGCAGTGCGCATTTGATTGCGACAGGAGGTTATTGCCCACCTGCGCCGCACGGCTGAAATTGCCTTGAATTACACAGGGTCTTGGGCTATAAACAGCGGTTCTTGTACGGCCGAACGATGATTCGCTCCTTGTACGGGCGAATGGTGATTCGCCCCTGCCTATGACGTATTTGAGGCGTGAAATACATGAGATACAGTCAGATGCTGATCCCGACGGTGAAGGAAGTTCCGGCCGATGCGGAGATCCCCAGCCACCAACTGATGATCCGGGCCGGCTTGATCCGCAAGGTCGCCAGCGGGACGTACACCTACCTGCCGCTCGGATGGCGGACCCTGAAGAAGATCATCGAGATCGTCCGCCAGGAGATGGATCGGGCGGGCGCCCAGGAGATCCTGGTGCCGTGCCTTCAGCCGCGTGAGCTGTGGCAGCAGACCGGCCGGGACGCCGACTACGGTGAGACCATGTGCCGGCTCCAGGACCGCCACGGCCGCTGGAACGTCTTGGGCCCGACCGCTGAAGAGGTGTTCACCTTCCACGCGGTCCACGAGATCAGCTCTTACAAGCAACTGCCGATCAACCTCTACCAGATCAGTCCGAAGTTCCGCGATGAGTTCCGCCCGCGATTCGGCGTGCTGCGGTCGCGCGAGTTCATGATGAAAGACGCGTACAGCTTCGACGCCAACCCCGAGAGCCTGCACAAGTCGTACATGGCGATGTACGATGCATACTGTCGCGTCTTCAAACGCTGTGGCGTCGAGTACGTGATCGTCGAGGCCGAGACGGGCGAAATGGGCGGCTCCGGCTCGCACCAGTTCACCGTCCCCTGCGCCTCGGGCGAGGACACCACCGTTTACACCGAAGACGGGTCGTATGCCGCCAACCTCGAAAAGGCGGCGGTCGATCCGACGCCCAAGCAGCCGGCTGACCTGAATACGCCGCCGCCGGAGGATGTCCATACGCCCGACGTCGGGACGATTGAAGCGGTCTGCGGGTTCCTCAAGACCACGCCAGCACAGATGATCAAGACGCTGATCTACGCCGTCGGCGATCAAGCCGTCGCGGCTCTGGTCCGAGGCGACCATGAAGTCAACGCCGAGAAGCTCACGCAGGTGCTTGGCGGCGCGCATTCGGAGCTGGCGGACGAAGCGACCATCCAGAAGGTCACCGGCGCCAGGGTCGGCTTCGCCGGGCCGGTGGGTCTGACCGGCAAGGTTTCCCGGCTGATCGTCGATCATGCGGTCGCGGCGATGGCGGTCGGCGTCACCGGGGCCAACCGCAGCGACTACCACACCAGGAACGTCGTGCCGGGGCGGGACTTCCCGCTGGCCGGTGACAACGTCGTCGTCACTGACATCCGCAACGCGGTCGAAGGCGACACCTACCAGGGCAAGCCCCTGCGGTTCAAGAGGGGGATCGAGGTTGGGCAGGTCTTCAAGCTCGGGACCAAGTACAGCCAGAAGCTTGGAGCGACCTTTCTCGACGAGAACGGGGTCGAGACCCCTTGCCTGATGGGCTGCTACGGGATCGGGATCAACCGAATCATGGCCTCGGCGATCGAGCTGTACCACGACGAAAACGGCATCATCTGGCCGATCTCGATCGCGCCGTTCGAGGTCCTGATTACGCCGGTCAATCAGGACGACCCGGCCGTTTCCGAGGCGGCCGAGAAGATATACACGGAGCTGAAGGCTGCCGGCATCGAGGTCCTGATCGACGACCGCGATCTGCGCGGCGGCGTCAAGTTCAAGGACGCCGACCTGATCGGCATCCCGATCCGCATCACGGTCGGCAAGAAGTCGGTTGTCGAGGGCAACGTCGAGGTGAAACTGCGGACGGAGAAGGAAAGCCGCAAGACACCGATCCAACAGGCGTCACGGACCGTCGTCGAACTCGTCGAATCGCTCAAAAGACAATTGGACGCATGACCGCTCGTAGTGTGCCCGCAAGGGCATACGCAGACGAGATAACGGCTCACGGCGTTACTACATTGGACAGGAGAAACCTCATGGACCCGAACAACCTCTCGCGAAGGAGTCTCATGCATAAGACCAGTTTGCTGGCAGCCGGCGCGGTCGCCGCTCATCTGACGGGCAAGACGAACGCGATCGAGATGGGCAAGGTCGAGCGCGTGGCGACGAAGGGCCGGATCAAGCAGTCAGTCAGCCGCTGGTGCTACGGCAAGTGGTCGCTCGACGAACTGTGCGAGGTCTCGAAGCGGCTCGGCCTCCAGGCCATCGATCTGCTCGGGCCGGAGGAATTCGAGACGGTCAAGAAGCACGGTCTGATCTGCTCGCTGGTCAACACCCACTCTTTGACCAACGGCTTGGCCGACAGGAAGTTCCACGACGAATGCCTCGCCAAACTGCGGGAAGTCATCGATGCGACGGCGGCCGCCGGCTTTCCTACCGTGATTTCCTTCTCGGGCAACCGTCGCGGGATTCCCGATGACGTCGGCGTGGATAATGCCGTCGAGGCCCTGAAGAAGATCGCCGGCCATGCCGAACAGAAGAAGGTCACCATCGTTCTGGAGTACCTCAACAGCAAGGTCAACCACAAGGACTACATGTTCGACCGCACCGCCTGGGGCGTCGAGGTCTGCAAGCGCGTCGGGTCCGACCGCGTCAAGATTCTCTACGACATCTACCACGCCCAGATCATGGAAGGCGACATCATCCGGACAATTCGCGAGAACAAGGAGTATATCGGCCACTATCACACCGGCGGCAATCCCGGACGCAATGAGATCGACGAGACACAGGAGCTGTACTACCCGGCGATCCTGCAGGCGATTGCCGAGACCGGCTACAATGGCTACGTCGCGCACGAATTCGTTCCGAAAGGCGATCCGCTGGCAGCGCTGACCTACGCGACGCGGATCTGCGACGTGTAGAGCGTTCGGAGGCGTGCTGCCGTGACGGATCGCTCGGGGCCACTCATACCGGACGGCCTGGAGGCATGTCTGCCGGGTCCATGACGTCTCGTCACTGTTCACTCTGGCTGCGCCGATGGTCTTTGCATCTTTGAGCCAAGTCGGGTAGACTCATATCGTAGGTGATGTCTGTCTGGAGTCGCTGTCGTCCGAAAGAGAGCCCATGGTTCGCACCAATTCTCTCGCAAAGAGCCTGGTTTGTCTGCTTGCCGTCGTTTGCACATCCGCCCCGGCCAGGGCGGAGTTTCTCAGCCGCAAGCAGGCCAAGCGCTGTCCGCGCGGCCGGGTCGCGTGCCTGCCGAGTCCGACCATGGGTTCGCGCTACCTGGATGCAGACAATCTCGGCAAGCACTCCTACGGATTCGCACTGTGGGAACAGAACGGCATCGTCTACACCTGTCGCGGCGGACACATCGATGTCACGCATCTGCGCAAGGTCGCCGACTGGACCGGATACCTCGCTCACCACATCCGCAACATGCTGACCAAGGACTTGATGGAGTTGTCGTACAAACTGTGGGAGCCTTCGAAGTATCACCTCCGGCTGGACTATCCGAGAGGCTGGCAGTACTTGCCGCTGGAGACCCGAGACGCCATCATCCGTGAAGTCGCGATCGATCTGGCTGCGTATCTGGCCTACACCGCGAGTATCTGGCATGAGATTCTCACCTGGCATGGGTTCAAGGGCGCCGGCGTCTACCCCGAATACCAATCGGCTTTCTCATGGGAAGACAACTACTCCAACGCGTTGGGCGCCCATATTGGCGCCCTGGCGCTGCGGGATCCTGATCGCAAATTCAACGAGGCCGTCACCTGGCATCTGGACCAGGAAATCCGGCGGCTCGGAGGCCAGCCGAAACGAGTGGCTCGTCAGACCGCAGAAGCCGTCCGCGGCCTGTGGTTCAAGGGCGGGTACGTCGTCGTAACCATGGTCAAGAGACATCTCGACATCGGCATCGATGATGGGTGGATCGCCCCGTGGCTTGTGCCCGGCGTGGCGGACTGTCCGGACGAGCAGCCGGAGCTCTGTGTGGCCCCCAGCCTGAAAAGCGTCGAGAGACATGGGTTTCACGTGACCATGGAGATCGAGCCGAAAGAATGGGAGAAGGGCCAGATCCTGAAGAAGGCGTACCCGGATCCACAAGACAGGCGGGATCGCATCGACCCGACGGAACACTTGGCTGCCATCGTGGAAGCCATCCGAAGCGAAACCATCGAGTGGTACGGGCCACGTGCCGACGAATACGAGATTCCGGCCCACCTGGCGCACGCCGAGGAGCTGGACCACGACGGCTGAAACGGAGTGATCATCGCATCGCATGTGGGAACCCAAGGAGCCCAACCCGGTCAAGTACATCGTCGGAATTCTCGCCCGCGACGAGTGCTGCCTGGGCGCCGCCAGGGACGCGGCGGCCTCGCAGCTTGGCCCCCTCGATCTGATCAGTGACATCTGGCCGTTCGAGAAGACCGACTACTACCGGGACCAGACCGGTCCGGCCATTCTGCGGCAGTTCATCTCGCTCGAACGACTCGCCGACCCAGGCGAGCTGGCCCAGATCAAGCATCGGACCAACCGAATCGAGCAGGAGCTGGCCGCGATGCTGGCCGGGCCCTATCCTCGACCGGTCAATCTCGATCCGGGCATCATTGAGCCATCCAAGCTCGTCCTGGCCACGACCAAAAACTACGCGCACCGCGTCTACATCGGCGCGAAAATGTACGCCGAGGTCACGCTTGTCTTTGACAGAGGCGCGTGGTGTCCTCTACCATACACCTATCCGGACTACCGCCAGCAGACCTATTTCGACTTCTTCAGCGAAGTGCGAGTGCGGCTCTTGCAGCAGCGGAAATCGGAAACGCACGAGAAATGAATCGCCGCGCCGAACCGGACGGACGGCGTTGAGGAGACTATGCTGATTCTACTGGCCGTAGCCCTGCTCGCCGGCGCCTGTTCCTGCTCAGCCCTGCTGACCGCCGGCGCCAAGAAACTGGCGCCGCGTCTGGGGCTTCTGGCCTATCCCCAGGCGGATCGTTATCATCGCAGCGTCATCCCCCTCGGTGGAGGCATCGCAATCTTCGGCACGCTGGCGATCTTCATTGTCGCAGCGGCAGGCGTCGTGCGGTTTCTGGTCGCCCCAGGGCATCTGGGTCAAATGGCAGACCGGCTGAACATCGTCCCGGCCGATTTCCTGCGCCGATGCGACGAACTGGCGGTCGTTCTGATCTGCGCTGCAATCCTCTTTGCCGTCGGACTTTGGGACGACAGAAGACCTCTGGGACCTTTCGTGAAGCTCGCGGTGCAGTGTCTGGTCGCGCTGCTGGCCGCAACGGCGGCGGAGATTCGCGTCGAGTTCTTCATCGACAACCGCATCATCACATCGGCGATTTCCGCTCTCTGGATCGTCGTGATCATCAATTCCTTCAATTTCCTCGACAACATGGATGGCGCCTCGGCCGGCATCGCCGCCATCGCCGGGGCCATCCTGTTCGTCGCGGCCGCCTTCAACGAGCAGGTCTTCGTCGGAGGACTGGCTATCGTGTTCGTCGGGACCCTGCTGGGCTTTCTGGCGTTCAACTTCCCGCCCGCCTCGATCTTCATGGGCGATGCAGGCTCCCTCGTGGTCGGCTTCTTCGTCGCCCTGCTGACGCTGCGCACGACGTACTACCAGCAGGACCAGAGCGGACCGTGGTACCCCGTGCTGATGCCGCTGGTGGTGATGGCGGTGCCGCTCTACGACCTGACCAGCGTAACGTTGCTGCGCCTGCGTCAGGGCAAGAGTCCGTTCGTCGGGGACACGCAGCACTTCTCGCACCGTTTGCGGCGACGCGGCCTGACTGACACCCAGACCGTGCTGATGCTGTATCTTGCTACGCTCTGTTGCGGCCTGGGCGCGACGTTTCTCTATCAGGTCAACCTCGTCGGGGCCGTCCTGATCTTCGCACAGACCTTCCTGATCCTGGCCATCATCGCCATCTTCGAAAGCACGGTCCGACATGGCAAGGACATCGACTAAAGCTCCGCCGACCGCAAGACGACCGTCCGCGATCGTTGGACTCGTTCTCCTGGGGCTCTGCCTTTCGCTTCTGGCATTGCGTGTAACCTACACGGAGGCTCCGACCACGCAGACCATCACGCTGCCGGAGAGTATGGGTGACGCGATCTACAGCCTCACGGTGTCGGGACTGCTGATCTTCGGTCTGGTGTTCTGGCTGCTGTGGCAGGTCTGGTCCGGCCGGCCGATCTACCGTGTCACCGGCATCGAGATCGGACTGGCGGTCTTTCTTGCCGCCGGGATACTCTCGACCTTCGGCGCCAGCGACAAACGCGTGGCGATCAATCATGTGGTGATGCTCGCCGCTCCGGTCTTCGCCGCCATCCTCCTGGTCCAGATCCTCGATGGCGCATCCAGAGTCCGCGCCGTGCTGCTGGTCGTCGGCGCCCTTGGCGTCGTCACTGTGTATCAATGCGCCGAGCAGTTCCTTGTAAGCAACGAGATCACGGTCGAACAGTATGAGAAGGACCCCGAGACGCTGCTGGGTCCTCTCGGCATCGAGCCGGGGACCTTTCAGCAGTTCCTCTTCGAGCACCGTCTGTACTCGCGGGGCATCCGCGGGTTCTTCACAACCAGCAACTCGGCTGCCTCGTTCCTGCTGCTGGCGTCGTTTGCCGCGCTGGCCCTGTTGCTCCAACAAACCCCGGCAAACGAAGACAGGACTCGGCTGCGCCGGCGCTACTACGCACCGATCGCGGCGATGATCGTTCTGGCGGGACTGCTGATGACCAAGAGCAAGGGCGGCATCCTGGCGTTCAGCATCGCGGCAGGTCTCTTCGGCGTCTTTCTGCTCCTGCGCAGGCGGCTTGCCGCCCATCGCAGGCTCGCGTGGGTCGTTGGCGGCGTGGTTCTTCTGGCCGTTTCGCTGGCGGTCGGCGGTGCGGCGGTCTCCTACGGCCTCCGGCACGACAGACTGCCCGGCGGCAATTCCATGCTGGTCCGATGGCAATACTGGCGCGCTTCGGCGCAGATGTACGTTGACCACGCACTGGCCGGCGTCGGGCCCGGCAACTTCGCGCAGAACTACACCCGGTACAAGCCGGCCTCGGCGCCGGAGTCGGTGTCCGATCCGCACTGTTTCGTGCTCAGCGTGCTGACCCAGTACGGCCCGCTCGGCCTGCTGGGTTTCCTGGCCATGTTCATCATTCCGATCTGTCGAGGCACGTTGAGTCCCGATGGATCTTCGATGCTGTCGATCGACGACAACCGCGGTAGCAAGCGCCTGGCCGTGGCCATACTGCTGACCGTCGGTGCGGCGCTGCTTCTGATCCGGCCGCTACTGATCCCCGGCACGTCCGAGGGTGACTTCGAAGTCGTTCTCTACGAAGTCACCGTGCTGTACATGGCCCCTGTGGCGGCGTTCCTGATCGGCTTCCTGCTCCTGGCGGCCGCATTGGAAGACAAGCCTCTGAAGGCCGATGTTACGCACCGAACGGCGCTCCTCGCCGCACTGGGCTGCGCGGCGGCAGGCGTTCTTCTGCACAACCTGATCGACTTTGCGATCTTCGAGCCCGGGGTCTGGACCGGGCTGTGGGCCCTCATGGCCTGCCTTGTTGCGATCAGCCGTCCCATGCAGGTCCCTGCCCCCCTAAGCGTACCTCATCCCAAACCGCTCAAACTGGTTGCGTCCTTCGTTGCCCTGCTGTTGCTGGGAGCGTACGTTCAGTTCGTTTGGCTGCCGGTCTACGAATCGACTGCAGGGCTGCAACAAGGCCGGCAGGCCGCGTCTATCGGACGATTCGACCGGGCCCATGCCCTTCTCGACGCGGCCTCGGCGGCCGATGCGATGTCGCCGGCAGCCGCCTACCTCAACGGCCGGCTGTACCTTCAGGAGGCCGAACATGCCTCCACCGGCCGCATGTCGCTGCTGGAGAAGGCTGCACAATGCCTTTACACAGCCATCGACCGAGATCCGGCCGACTACAAGAACTACGAGAAGGCAGGCAACGTCGCCAGCCTCATGGGAAGACCCGACGACGCGTACGGATGGTATGCCAGGGCGGCGGCAAAGTATCCCGGCTCCGGCCGCCTGCAACTACGCCTCGCTCAGGCTGCCGAACAACAGGGAGACATGGATGCAGCCTTGCGACACTACCGCCACGCCATCGAAATTGAGGATGCCTTCCAGCGGCAATTCAGGCAGATGTATCCCGCAAGAGAACAACCAGTCAGTCGCCTGGGCTGGCAGAACTACGAACTGGCCAAACGGCGCGTTGCCGAACTGGCCAACTGACCTGCCGTGTCGGCCTTGCCTCTACGAAACCTTCGCCATGACTTCGTCGGGGATGTCGAAATTCGCGTAGGCGTTCTGAACGTCGTCGTGGTCGTCGAACGCTTCCATCAATGAGACGATCCTCTTGGCCACCGTCTCGCTGTCGATGCCCACGGTGTTCTGAGGCACCATCGAGATCTCGGCCACCTCGATCGGGATGCTCTTGGCCTCCAGGGCCTTCTTCAGTGGCTCAAAGGCGCTCGGGTCGCAGGTAATCTCAAAGACTTCGCCGGTGGTCTGCATGTCGTCGGCCCCGGCCCCCAGAGCCAGCTCCAGCAGGTCGTCCTCGTTGGTGGTGGAGGTAGCGACCGTAATGAGCCCCTTCTTTCCGAACATCCAGTTGACGCACCCGGTCGTGCCGAGCGATCCGCCGTGCTTCTCGAAAATCCTCTTGATCTCCGGACCGGTGCGGCTGCGGTTGTCCGTCAGAGCCTCAACCATGATCGCCACGCCGTTCGGTCCATAGCCCTCATACAGAACTTCTTCGTAGTGCACGCCTCCGAGATCGCCCGTGCCCTTCTTGATGGCCTTCTCGATCGTGTCCTTCGGCATATTGACGGACTTGGCCTTGTCGATCGCGTAGCGCAGCGTCAGATTGGCCGCCGGGTCCCCGCCGCCGTTCTTGGCCGCGACGATAATCATCCGCGCCACCTTGCTCCACACCTTGCCGCGCTTGGCGTCGTTCGCAGCCTTCTTGTGCTTGATCCCCGCCCAGTGTGAATGACCTGACATACGGACTCCTCAACAACCCGAAACCGGTTCCATCTCGATCACAAGCTCATCCAAGCCCTGTATTATAATTCTCGGACAGGCGCTTCATAGCGATTTTTCCAAAAACCCGCGCGTTTTCCGCGAGATCCGGGGCCTCGACCGAGACCCAGACGCCGGCATACCATCTTGCACCAGGAGCGGTCCGACGCTACCATGGCGCCGCTGTTGTCGGCCATACCGAAACGCACTGGAGCAGACACCATGAGCCTTCGATTCAACACTGTAGTCTGGCATCGACGCACGTTCTTTCTGCTAACCGTGTTCGCCATCGTCGCGCTGTCGGGCTGCGCCGGCCGGCAGCAGAGCTCCCAAGAAGGCTGGGAGCCGCTCTTCAACGGAACCGACCTGACCGGCTGGACCATCAAGTGCAAGCCCGCCGACCGCGACTGCGAGTTCTGGAAGGTCGATGATGGGACCATTTTGGCGGACTCCCTGGGCCATGAGGGCCATGACTACGTCTGGCTGGTCACGGATCAGGAGTATGCGGACTTTGTCCTGCGTCTGCGCTTTCAAGCGTATCGCGACAGTCCGGGCAACAGCGGCATCCAGATTCGCAGCCGCTACGACGACGAGGCGGGATGGCTGGACGGCCCCCAGATCGACATCCACCCCCCTGAGCCATGGCGGACGGGAATGATGTGGGACGAGACCCGAGGCGTGGGACGCTGGCTCTATCCCGACGTTCCCCAAGGGCAATGGGTCAATCAGGCGATGGCAAACCCCGACCTGGTATTCTACTACGCCGATGAAGGCTCCGGCTGGAATACCCTTGAGATCGCGGCGGTCGGCACGCGAATCACCGCCTGGCTCAACGGCATTCCCGTCGCGGACTACGACGGCTCCGGCGTACTCGATGATGCCGCCCACCAGGCACACGATGTGGGTCTGGAGGGCCATATCGCTCTTCAGATCCATAGGGCCGACCAGCTCCGGATACGATTCCAGGACATCACTATCAGGCAGGCGCACACGCCATAGTCATTCGCGAACGCGGCCCAACCACCCGCTCGGCCGTCCCATAACCCGGCACGCATACCCCAGCTGGCCTCCGGACATGGAGCAGACGCATCCATTGTGCCGATTTCGGAGTTTTTTTCTTGACGCTGGTTTAACGATTCCCTAACCTGGACGATCATATAGGCAACTGTGGACGAATGAGCTTGTGGACCGCCCTGGAGTCATTTCAGCGGCAATTGGGTTTCGCTGCATAGGGTGGGAGCAGGCGGAGACGAGCATCGGGAGTTCGTCTCGAATGGTGGTTTAAGTTGCAAAGACACACGTGAACCGATGTGTTCCGGTCGAGATCCACTCGGTCTGATCGGGAGCAAACACGACGGCCAAGTGTGAATATCCAGTGAAACGAAATCGACTCGCATCAGTCAATCGCGTCTCCGCGAGGGAGTGAGAGATTTGAGGACAGCATCAGCGAAGACCCCTTTCTTGCGGCGTCTGCAACGCCTCAGAGGGCGCGACCCGCAAGCGGTCTGGGTCCTGTCACGCTGATCGCCCCGTTCGTGGGTAAGGTTTCGCATCTCACTGTCGTTTCTTTGGAGCTTCCCTGCCACCTGCCTGCACAGCGTCCGCAGTGAATGTTATCCGTCAACACTGTGTGTGGAAAGGTAGGGAACATGGACGCCATTCTGATGCAGGTGCTCACGCTTCAGGCAGGGATCGCCACGCTCGTAGGGTTTGCACTCGGCGTCTGCTTCTGGGCCATCATCCAGCAGATTGCCACCAAGGCTCGGGCAAAGCAGAGGGCAGAGGACGCTGCCAGGCAGATCGATGGGGCGAACCGGGAAGCGGAAAACATCATCAAGTCCGCCCAGATCGAGGCCGCTGCTGAAGCCATCAAGAAGAAAGAGCAATTCACCGCCGAGGCCAACCAGATCCGGGCCGAACTGCGGGAAAACGAGATGCGGCTCTCCAAACGCGAGGACGCGCTCGATCGCCAGACCGAGCTGCTCCAGAAGCAGGAGGCCGCCCTCAAAAAGCAGGAACAGGACGTCGAGCGAAGGCTGCGCAACACCGATCTGAAGGACAAGCAGCTTTCCGTGCTGATCGCCCAGCAGAAGAACCAGTTGCTCAAGATCACGGCCATGGACGTGGAGGAGGCCCGCCAGCTCCTGCTCAAGCGTCTGGAGGACGAGTGCGAACACGAGATGTCTTCGCTGATCCAGCGCAAGGTCGAAGAGGCCCAGGAGATCGCGGACAGCAAGAGCCGTGAAGTGCTGAGCACCGCGATCCAGCGGTACGCCGCCGAGCAGACCTGCGAGGTAACGGTATCGACGGTGGACATCCCGAACGACGACATGAAGGGCCGGATTATCGGCCGCGAAGGCCGCAATATCCGTGCTTTCGAGAAGGCCACGGGTGTCGATGTGATCGTCGACGACACACCGGGCATGGTTGTCGTCAGCGGGTTCAACCCCGTCCGCCGTGAGGTTGCCCGGCTGTCAATGGAACGGTTGATCCAGGACGGGCGTATTCACCCATCCCGCATCGAAGAACTGGTGGCCCAGACCCGCAACGACGTCAACGCCAAGGTGCTCCAGCTCGGCAAGGACGCCGCGGTCGAAACCAACGTGCGGGGCCTGCCCAACAAGATCATCAGTCTCCTGGGGGCCTTGGCCTATCGAACCAGCTACGGCCAGAACGTGCTTCGCCACAGCGTTGAAGTCGCCTTCCTCAGTCAGGTGATGGCCGACGAACTGGGCCTGGACGGCTCCATCGCCCGGCGGGCCGGTTTGCTCCACGACATCGGCAAGGCGATCGATCACGACGTCGAAGGAAGCCATCCCGAGATCGGGACCAACTACCTCAAGCGATTCAACGAGTCCCCGATCGTGCTCAACGCCGTGGCGGGCCACCACGGGGACGTTCCGCCTGACAACCCCTACACCCCTCTCGTGGCGGCCGCCGACGCGATCAGCGCCTCGCGGCCCGGCGCCCGACGGGAAACTCTGGAACGCTATATCAAGCGGCTGGAGAAGCTCGAGGAGATCGCCACGGGCTTCAAGGGTGTCGAGACCGCCTACGCGATTCAGGCCGGACGGGAGATTCGTGTCATTGCCAACGCCAACGAGGTGGACGACGAAGCCGCGATGAAGGTCGCACGCGACATCGCCAAGAAGGTCGAGGACGAGATGACCTATCCCGGCGAAATCCAGATCACCCTGCTGCGCGAGGTCCGCTGCATCGAATACGCCAGGTAAGCGCGATACGGGGCGCGCCCGCGTCCGCTTGTCGAAAGGAAGCCATGAGGCTGAACGTACTGTGCATCGGTGATATCGTGGGGCGACCGGGCCGACGGATTCTGGCGGACAAACTGAAAGCCTTTGTCCGCGAGCAGTCCATCGACTGCGTCGTCGCCAATGCCGAGAATGCCGCCGGTGGGTCGGGACTGACCCCGCAGATCTACGACAAGCTGCTGCGTTACGGCGTCAACCTGATCACCCTGGGCGACCACGCCTTTCGCAAGCATGACATCATTGAGACTCTCGAACGGAACGACAACATCTGCCGGCCGGCGAACTTCTCCGAACATGCCGCCGGTCGAGGCATGGCATTGTATAAGACGGGCAAAGGACCTGTCGTGGGCGTTCTGACGCTGATCGGCAGGTTGTTCATGAAACCCGCGGACTGCCCCTACACGGCGGCGGACAGATGGATTCCGAAACTCCAGAAGGAGGCGGACATTCTGGTGGTGGACTTTCACGCCGAGGCTACCAGTGAGAAAATCGCGATGGGCTACCATCTTGATGGGCGGGTGAGCTGCTGTTTCGGAACGCATACGCACGTGGTCACCGCCGACGAGCAGATTCTTCGCAAAGGCACGGCGTATATCAGCGATATTGGGATGACCGGCGCACATGACTCGGTGCTGGGACGCAAGAGCGACTGCGTTCTGAAGTCCTTCCGGACCCAGATGCCGGTGCCGTTCGAGATTGCCACGGGCGATGTTCGGATCAACGGGGTCGTCGTCACGATCGACAGCAATACCCGTCAGGCCGAACGCATCGAACGCATCCGCATCCATGCCGACACCGAGGACGATGCACGCTACGACAGCGACGACGGCCGGCCGGAATACTACAACAGCTTCTGATCGCCCGAGCAAGCCGCTGCCTGCCGCTGCCACTGCTCAGCGGTCCTCTTGTTTCGCCTCCCCGAAAAAGGCCCGCAGCGTCGTGCCGGAGTAGCGTTCGGCGCCCCTCAGCAGGATGTAGTAGGTTCCGGACTTGGGATTGTCGACTGTGACGGTTTCATTGTTGCCAATCAGATAGGGACGATAGTCCCATTCCCTGGTCGTGGGCTTGGCATTTCTGCGCACATACAGATCGACGTCACCGGTACCGCCCGAGGTGGAAATCTGGAGTCTGGTCTGTCCGGTGGGAACCTCGATCCGGTAGCACGTCTCGCTGCCCGCGGCCCCGGCCAACCCGCCCAACGAGACACCTTCCGTCAGAACGATCGCTCCGTCGTCAGGTCCATCGTCCGACAGACTCGCGGTCAATGCTTCGGCCGTCGCGCCCGCCGTCAGGCGAAGGACGGCGCAGTTGGTGTAATCCACCAGCCTGGGGGGGGTCGTCACACTGACGGAGACGGTCTTCGAATCGCTCAGACCTGCTCCGTCGACCACCGTAATCGTTCCCGAGCGGACCTCGCCGCAGTCGATCAGGGTGCCATACTGACCGACCAGCTCCAGCTTGATCCAGTACTCGGCGCTCGACCAGTTTCCAGCGTTCCCGCTGGACAGGTCCAGGCTGACGGTGAAATTCGCGGTGATGGTCGCTTGGGGGTCTGTATAATAATCCAACGTCGTCCAGACCATCTCATGCGTGGCCGAGACACTTGCCTCCTTTCCGCCGACTGGCCCTTCGGCGGCGATGTCGGGCCACAGCCCGGTGTCGATGCTCCGATCCATCGGGTAGAGGTGTGAAATGTCCCCATCGATGATCAAATCGCTGCTGTCGGCGATGGTGATGGCGGAGTGGGCCGGCTCTCCGCTCGAAGGCTGCGCAGCCAATCCCAGAAGCGTCACGTCTGCATAGGCGTCGCAGCCTTTGAGCATGATGTACCAGGTCCCGGCACCGGGGTTGTTGACGACCACGGATTCGCGATTGCCCACCAAGAACGGCCGATAGTCGTAGACATCCGTCGTCGGCATCGCGTCCTTCCTGACGTAGAGATCGCAGTCGCCAGTCCCTCCGGAGATGCTGATCTGGAGTTGGGATCGATTGGCGGGAACCACAAACTGATAGAACTGCTCGCTGCCGACTGCTCCGGAAAGGCCCGTCACGGGGGCGCCGTTCGTCAGGACCCTCGCAACCGCGCCACAGGAGTACGTGGATTCCAGGGTCAGGCCCGAGTAATGAGTGAAGCCGCGAAGCATGATATGCCAAGTTCCTGCCTGCGGACTCCCAACAGTCACACTTTCTTCGTTGCCAATCTTGTAGGGCCGATGATCATAGGCGGTTGTCGTGGGCTTGGCTTCTCTACGCACGTAGAGATCGCAATCGCCGGAGCCGCCCGAGATGCCGATGACAAGATCGAGTTGTCCCTCAGGAACCACGATCGTGTAAAACTGCTCACTCCCGGCAGCTCCGGAAATGTCGACAACCGGGATGCCGTTCTCCAGTTCCACGGTGCCTGCGAAAGTCACTGAAGCCAGCAGATAAACGGCCACCCCAAGGACCATGGCGTCTCTCCGGCACGATCCACTCCACCCCTTCATCCCGACCCCTCTCTAAGCTCGAAAACCTCCGCCCCATCCCGTCCCTGGGCTCCAGGCAGATCGCCAATCTGCGAGGTCGTCCGATCCCCGCCGTAGCTAAACCTCATCGCGTGTCGTTACGCAGCCCCCGTGTCAATCGAGCCACCCTGTGTTCCGTGTTCCTCCCCCCTGCTGCGGGACAACCGCACTGCAGCATCACCAACCTTCCTATTTTACCATGTTGTCGGACGGAACACCAGAGAATTTTCCATTTGCGTCAGGGCATGCCCGGAGTGGCTGGTCCTTCGGCCTGCCGCAGAGGTCCGCAAAGATCGGTCCTGGCTCGAGGAAAACCAAAGAACCGCCCTATGGCACCTCAAGCCGAGGCGGGCGGTCAGCCTGGGACCACATGGTGATGGAACCGGACCTCTGGTCTTTGGGAAGGACTCACGATCCGGCCGGCCGGCGTTTGGAACGGGCGGAAGTGGAGGGCCTCCGCGATTTCTTCCTGGTCTTGCTCAGCTTCAGTGCGAACTTGGTTTCTTCGCCGGTTTCCTCGTTGATCACGGCGAATTGCCCGGAGTCGTCTCGCTGCATCTGATCGTTGGCGTTCAGCAGCTCGATTCCGTACACCGTTCCATCGGGCGCCAGGTCGATCACCAGTTCCTCACTGAGTTTGATGGACTCGGCATCGGTCTTCTTGTTCTTGAAGCGGATATAGCCGACGTTGTAGCGGGGATCGTACGTAAACTTCATGCCGCCAGACCTTTCCAATCCATCAGAAGTACCTCGTAACCACCGAAATCACCAACCAGCCGTCGTAGCGACGAATCGCATAAGCTTCGACTTGCTTGGTCTTGTACTGCTTTCCACGCCAGCGCCTTTTGAAAGGCACATTGCGACGAAAACCTACCCGGCCAAACTTGGCGTCAAACCGCTCACCGGCTTCGACCGCCAGTTTCACCTCTTCCTCGGTGGCGCCCCGCTCGGCCAAACGGTCACGGGCGTGGGGATGTAGATTAACCGTCATAACGGAGACATCCTGCCGGACGCAACCAAGGCATGCACCTGGAACTCGGTGGTGCCGATAATGTCAGTATAGCGAAACTGGGAATCGATCGCTACGGTTTTCTTCATGGATTCTGCGTCAGAAACGGGTTCGAGGTCTTCTCGCGGCCAATGGTCGTCCTCATGCCGTGTCCAGGGTAGACTGCCGTCCGCTCGGGCAGAACCAAAAGCTTCGTTCGGATGCTGCCGAGCAACTGATCCCAGTCTCCGCCCGGGAAGTCGGTCCGCCCGACCCCGTCGGCGAAGAGCGTATCCCCGGCAAGAACAACGCCTTCCGTCGCAGCATAGAGGCAGATCCCTCCGGGGGTATGGCCCGGCGTGTGGAGCACCTTCAGAACGATGCCTGCCTCTTCGACCGTGTCGTCATCCTCCAGCAGCACATCGGCAGGGGCCGTTTCGAAGGGCAGCATAGTCATCTCGGACAGGTTGGCCTGCGAGTCGGTCAGCATGGGACCGTCCAGCTTGTGGATGTAGACCCTGAGCTCCGGGAACTTGGAGCGCATCGCTGCCAGACCCGCGATGTGATCGACGTGCCCGTGCGTCAGGACCACGGCCTTGGGCGTCAGTGCGTGCTGGGTGAGAAACGCGATCATGTCGCGGCTGTCGAGCCCCGTGTCGATCACGAGACACTCCCGGGCCGACTCATCCGTGCGGACCACGTAGCAATTGGTCTGGAAATCCCCAAGAATCAGCCGATCGATCTTCATTCGTCCCCAGTCAGCGAATACGGCTTAGCCGGCGTTGGGATCGGCTGATTGGGCCGGGGCAGGCTCGGCAACCGGCGGGCTGCTCTCGGCGGGCGTCACAGCCTCCGCCGGCTTCTCTGGCGCCGGTTTCGCCTTGTCCTCCATCAGGTCCGCCTGCCGCTTGGTCAGGTAGTTGGCTTTCCACTCGGGAACCTGATAAACCCAACCCTTGTGCCGCAGCGTAAACCGCTGGGCCCGCTCTTGGGCCTGAAGCTTCGCCTCCTTCTTCTTGAGCTCCTCCTGTGACTCGACCTGGCCCGGCTTCATGGTGACCGGCGTCTTGTCCGTGAACTCCGCCTCACACGTCAGATAGGCCTTGCCGTCCTTCCGGGCCATCTGAAGGCGGTATTCGGTAGAGTCGTCCAGACGGCAGACATACCGGTAATCGTAGCTCAGCTCGCCGACCGCCGAAGGGGTGTTCACGTCGTCGAACCGCAGGCTGTTGAGCCCTCCGAGAACGCTCTTGGCATCGCTGTCCTTGAGTTTCTTGTCCGCGGGCAAATCAGCCATGACGACGGCGTCCCCCTCGGCGCTCCTGAGGGTATACGAACCGTCTGGCGTGGTCACCGTGACCGAGTTGACGTCCTCCCGCTCCACCGAGGCAATCTCCTGATTGACGTAATCGATCGCCGTAGTGCGGATGTAGGGAGCGCTCTCGGCCAGATACACCGTGTCCTGAGAGGCCAGCCGGACATAGGTGTTCTGCCCGCCTTCCAGGGCCTTGCCGATGATGACCCCGGTCAGAACCGACCCATCGGCCTTGAGGAACTTGACCACGCCCTGGGCCTTCTCTTCGGTCACTTCCAGATCCTCATGGTTCTTCGGGTTGCTGGTGTACGATTCCACGGTCTTGATGTCGAGACACTTGGTGATCAGATCGTTGATTCGCTTCGGGTCGGCAGGGTAGTCCGCTTCGTTGACCACGCGGAACTGCTGTTCTCGCCTCTGAATCATCACGGCATTGTCACCATGACCGACAACGATACTGTCGATCTCAGACGGGTCCAGCCCCTGGATCAGATAGGATGGCCCCGAGGGTTCGACGGTCGAGCGATTCGACAGACGAGACTGAACGACGGCCCACGACACCATGATCGCGGCCACGATGGCCAGTATGCCAAGATTCCTGTTGCTCATCTACAAGATCCCTTTATCGACGATTGACGATCGTTCAGGACCGATCCGCAATTCCCATTCGCGTTATGCATCACTCGCATGGCTGATGTAGTGCCGCCGGCGCACGCTGCGCCAGATGCCCAGGACCAGGGCGATCAGCATGACCACCCCCGGCACCAGACCCATGTTGAAACGACGCAGCATGTAGCCCAACTGCTCGATGCGCTCGCGCCGCCGCGCGTTGACTTCGCGAAGCTGACGCTGCGCCTCGCGAATCTTCAGCTCCAATTGCCGCTTCTTTTCGAGAAGCGAGCTGCCGATCACCTCTTCCTGCTCGGCCTGTCCCGAATTCACGAGATTCTCCAGCTCCTGGTTGAAGCCCTGGATCTGCGCATTGATCAAAGCGACCTCGTCCGCCGTCTCCTTCTCCGCCTGCTGCTCGATCTCGTCGACAACGGTGAACGGCCGCTTATAGTTGCCTCGCGACCGGATCGAGATCAAATCGCCGGACCCGCTCAGGTCCTCGATCGTGTTGATCAGCAGGGCGCTGTTGTCACCGACGACCATCTTGCCGAACAGCGACTGGGCATAGGCCATCTGGTCGCTGAGAAAATCCACATCGCTGAACACGGCCACCGCGCAGTCTGCAGTCGCCTCCTTCAACCCGGTGATCTGCCTGGCGACCATCTTGGGCTCGTTCGGATCGTCCTCGTCCGTATCGTTGGCATCCGCCGCAGGCACCTCGATCTCGATGCCATCCGGGAAGCTGCTCTGGAACCGTCCGGTAACCAGATAGCCCATCGGAACGGGCTTGTTTCCCTCGATGAACTTGGCCATGAGCTTGTCCGGATCGGGGAACATCAGCTCGAACGAGCTGCCGACGCTCCAACTGTTGCCCTTCTCCGTCGTCATGATCAGTGGCGTGCGGGTGATTTGCGGCTCATTCGCCGCGGCGACCTGATTGGGGTCGTCGCCGCCACCAGCCTGGTCGGCAGGCGCAATCTCCTGGAGCACACCGGCAAACAGCACCCTGACCTCGTTGAGATCGGCGGTGATGACCTTCTCCTTGCTGAAGCATGGCGTGGTGAGCCCGAGGAATCCCATGATGGGCTGCGGGCGCTGATTGGCGGCCAACGGCGCCTCCAGCAGCAGCGAGCGGTCGCCGGCAAAGGTGTTGGCCGGCATTTGAAGTCCCCACGCCCGTATGATGCGGTCGAGGTCCGAACTCTGCTTCTCGGCGGTCATCTGCATGGGGTTCCGTTGGGGCCGGTCCGCGATGCAATGCGGATCGACGCACACGATCGCCCGTCCGCCCTTCAGGATGAACTGGTCGATGGCAAACTGCGTCTTCTCCGGCAGGTCCTTGGGGTGGATCACGACGAGGATGTCGACGTCGTTGATGTCGTTCACGTCGGTCGCGACCTCGGTCACCTCGTACTTCTGCCGAAGCTGTTCCACAATCGTCCAGGCAGGCTTGGGCTGCTGGCCCTGCATCCGCATCATCTGGGCCATGTAGCCCGTGACATCGTCGCCCATCACCGCCAGCGAACTCATGATCCCCACCCGCTTCTTCTGCCGGGTGATCGCGGTATCGATCAGATAGCTGATGTCATACTCGACGAAGTTCTGCCGGTCGGGCGAGAAGAACGGCACGGTCTTTTCCACGCCGAACTGCGTCTGCACCGCCAGCCCGAAGAAGAAGCTCTCCTCTTCGGTGATGGGGAACCGCCTCAGGCCCAGCCGCAGCGCCTGTTCTTCGTCTTCCGAGAACGGCCTCGGATCGATCACCTCCAACTGGACCATGCCCTTCGACGCAGCCACGTACTCTTCCAACAGCGCCCGCACGAACTCATAGTAGTTGTTGAAGTAGCGAATCTGATCGGGACCTTTCATCGCCGCCGTTTTCGCGTAGAAGAGTCGGACTTTGATCGGCTGGTTGAGCCGACCCAGAATCGCCTTGGTCCCATCCGAAAGCGTGTAGAGCTGCTGATCGGTGACGTCTACTTTCCACCGCCGTCCCAAATCCTGGCAGATGCTGATTCCGCTGAAGGCAATGACCAGGACCAGAACAGCCCCGACGATCGCGCGTATGGTCCGATTCATTAGCTGGCCTTCCTTTCATCCAAAACGATCGCACAGGCCGCGACCCATCCCACAATCAACAAGATGAAATAGGCAATGTCCTGGAATTGCAGGATGCCCCTCTGCATCGAGTCAAAGTGCACCTGAAAGCTCATCCCTTCAACCGCTGAGACCATGCCGGGCGGCAGAAACGTCGAGACGTAGTTCAACGTCGTCGGCATACCCGCGAACACCAGGACCGCGCAGGCCACCACACTGAGCACGAAGGCAATCACCTGGTTCTTGCTCAGCGCCGAGAAGAAGCAGCCGATGGCCAGGAAGCCCCCCGCCATCAGGAACGCGCCGAGATAACCTGTCACGATCAATCCGATATCGGGATCGCCCAGATAGCAGACGGTTACAACCAGAGGGAAGGTCAGCGCCAGCGCGATCCCCAGGAACAACCAGGCGGCCAGGAACTTCGCCAGCACCGCCTGCACGATCGTCACCGGCAGCGTGAACAACAGCTCGACGGACCCGATCTTGCGTTCCTCGGCCCAGAGCCGCATGGCGGTCGACGGAACCATGAACACGAACAGCAGCGGGAGGTTCGTGAAGAATGGCCTCAGGTCGGCTTGGCGGGCCTCGTAGAATCCTTCCTTGAAGGTCAGATAGCCTGCGAAGAACAGAAAGATGACGAGAAAGACGTAGGCGAGAGGCGTCGTGAAGTAGCTCTTCAGCTCCCTCTTGAATACCGCCCAGAAACTGTTCATGTGGCACTCCAGTTCCAAGTGATTACTGATCCATGACTATTGGCAGCCATCCCTCATTCCGCGTCAAACCGTCACGAGGCCCCTGGTGCTGGTGATCTTGCGGAAAACCTCGTCGAGACTGGCGTGATGCTTCTCCTTCAACTCCTTGGGCGTCGAGTCCACGAGGATCTTGCCGCGCGCAACGATGATCGCGCGGGAGCAGACGGCATCGACCTCTTCGAGAATGTGCGTCGAGACGATGATGCACTTGTCCTTGGCCATGGCCCCGATCAGCTTCCGCACCTCATGCTTCTGGTTGGGGTCGAGGCCGTCGGTCGGCTCGTCGAGGATCAGCACATCGGGATCATGAATCAGCGCCTGGGCCAGACCCACGCGCCGTTTGTAGCCCTTCGACAGCGTCTCAATCGTCTGATGGTACACCGACTCGATCGAGCACATGGGAACGACGCGATCGAGCGCCGCCTTGCGCCGGCGCCCCTTGATCTGGCGGACGTCGCAGATGAACTTCAGGAAGCCCCCCACCGTCATCTCCGGATAGGCTGGAGAGTTCTCGGCCAGATACCCCAATGACCGCCGCGCCCCGACCGGATCTTTCAGGACGTCGTGCCCGCAGACACTGGCGGTGCCGCCATCGGGGCGGATGTAACAGGTCAGCATGCGCATCGTGGTGGTCTTGCCCGCTCCATTGGGACCGAGCAGACCGACCACCTGCCCCTTCGCGGCGCGGAACGAGATCCCGTCCACGGCCACTACCGGCCCGAAACGCCGCCGAAGTTCTTTGGCCTCTATCATGTCTGTCTCCAAAACTCAGGCATCGATTCCGCCCTCGGGGAGTAGGGCTCCCCTTAGAAACAAAACCCATAGGTTGACGAAAAACCGCCTGGCCGTCAAGACTTACACCCCGAATATTTTCGCACCGAGCCGACCCTACAGACCTGCGTGCGGGGACCACCCGCTCGACGATAAAATGCGCCATACGATGTCACGGCGGATTTGTTCGGGGCGCGAACCCCAAAAAGAAAACGGGCGGCGCCGACAGGCATCCGCCCATCGATACCACCCGTTTTCCAAGAGATCCGTTACGGCGGAATCGGGACGTCATTCCGCGTCGGCCGGATGACCGAACCGAATGTCGTCGATGTAGATCAAGCCGGAACCGCCGGCGCTTGGCGCGATTCGATCGCCCACGCCGATGTACATCTTCTCGACCCGGCTCAGATTGACCCCGCTCAGGTCGCTGAACGCGATGCGCCACTGATTCCAGCCACCCATGAATGTTGCCGCCTCGCCGGCCGGGTGGGTCACAGCTTGGACCTTCCCGCTGCTGTCCTTCACAGCCACATACAGGCTGTCCGCCGCATTGCCCTCGGGCTGCTCCGGACCGACCGTGGCCGCCTGCCACTGCCCGGTGACATTCCCGGTCGTGGCGACGTCGGAGAACTCCCCACTGGTCAGGACACCCGCCGAATGACTGGTCACCACCAGACCGACGTAGACGTTGGCGGCCATGGCGATCGTTTGTGGATTCCACGACATGGCAGTCCAGCTCTGCCCGTCGGCGGAGTAGTACCCGTTGAACGCATTGCCGACGCGTTCGATCTTGACCCAGTACGGCATGGTCATGGCGATCTGCTCGGCCGTCGCGACGGAGGTGTCACTGACGGCAGCCACATCGGTCGTCAAACGAGCCTGATAGCGGCAGCCATTGGCCGGCGTCGCATAGACCGCCGCGAACGTCGAGCCGGCCTCGAGCGTCTCCCGAACCATCACGCCGGCCTTCGCCCAGGCGTTGGTGTTGGCTACATTCTCGACGCGTGCGATGACAGCGCCGTCTCCGTTGAGCTGCTTATGCGCGAAGCGAAACTCATCCGTCGTGTTCCAGATGTCGGTGCCTGCCGCTCCCATGACGATGTGGCCCGACGCCAGTTCGGCAAATGGTCCGGCCCGGCCCTGGAAATGGATGACCAGGGTATCGGCGCCGTTGACCGTCCAATCCTGGAGCGTCTCAAAGGTGCGCTCGGTCTCGGAGTACCACGGTGAGACTGAATTGTCGAAATGGAGAGGCATAGACTGGCCACCGCTGTTGACGATCGTCTTCTCGGCAAACGGCGCATCGAGATAGCCAACGGTCGAGCCGGTGTCATTGCCCCATCCGTCGATCCAGGTATCGAAGATCGCCAGGCCGGCATCGATATCGTCGGTGTAGCTCTCGAAGTCTTCGATGAGGAAGTACTCCTGCGTAGCGAAGCTCCACAGATCGCCTTCCCACAAGCCCACCGCCTCGGCCTCGTTGACCTCGGCGATCCGCCAGTAGTAGGTCGTGCCCAGATTCAGAGAGCCGGGGTCGTAACGGCTCGTCTCGACGGAACCGGCAAGAGCCAGCGCCTCCGGGTCCGTTCCGAAGTAGACCTCATGCAAAGCCGCTTCCCGGCCGGTTCGCCAGGCCAGATCGCTTTCCGGCCCGACGGCGGCAGCGCCATCGGCCGGTCGAGGCTCGCGCGGATACACCGGCGTGTGGTAGAATCGCACCTCGCTGAGCCCGTACTGGGTCAGCATGCCCCAGTTGTCGTTGACGTTGAGCCGGACGTACTTGGCCGCGATGCCAGCCAAGTCGACCACGGTGTTGTGGGCATAGCCGGCCTTGGCGATTCCCTTGGCAAACTCGAAATCCCCCAGAGCCGTCCATTCCGCACCGTCGAGGGAGTACTCCACAGTGACATCCTTGAGCCCGTACCCGAGCACGGCCTCGAACATGACGTTGTAGTTCCATACCCAGAGTTCATAGAGCTTGAGCACCCGGTCGAACTCGTACTGGATCCAGACCCCGGAGATGCCGTCGGAAGTCGCCAGCCACATGTCCGCCGCATCGATCGAGTGCAGATCGGCCGCATCGAGGCCGGAACCGTCGATGGTGTGCTCCGGACCGTAGCCGACATCGGAACTGGACGCAGTGGCGATGATATTCTCCGCGGGGTAGGCCAGAGGCTCGGCCGTGAAGCTCCAGACCGACCCTCTGAAGATGGTGCTTTCCGGCGGTGCATTGACCTCGTCCACGCGCCAGAAGTAGGTCTGGCCGAAGCTCAGCAGGCCCTCGGGATCGTACAAGTTGGCGTCCTGTGCCTGGCTGAGCAGTACACCCAACGGATTGGCCCGGGAAGCAGCGTTCACATCTTCAAACGCGGCGCCGAAATACACGTCATGCGCCGCCGCCTGCGGGCTGGGCATCCAGCTCAAGACGACATCGCGCGGCACGTCGACGGCACCGTCGCTCGGATAAGGGCCGGATGCAACCACCAGCGCCCCGCGCGGGCTTTCCGGCGGGCCCTGTTCGGTCGGCGTGTAATCCGCATTGGTCGTCAGCAGGATCTTGTCGACGGTCAGGCCGTCCTCCCGCATCCAGACGTTCACCGTATGATCGCCGGCGGTCTTCACCTCGATGGTGGGACGCCCGCCGTTCATGATCTGGCTGCTCCAGTTGTACACGCCGTTGAAGCCGCTCATCGTCGCGGAGGTCACAGGCTCCTCTCCGTCCAGGCCCGTGTGGAGGGAATCGGAATTGCCGTCCATGCCATAGCCGAGAATCCAGACATAGTAGGTCCCGGTTTTGACAAACTTGACCACGTAGTCCAACTGGGGGCTGGTCGTGGCAACGTTGCTGGTGATGCCGGAACCGCCGGCCAGCGTGGTCGGCGTCGATTGCATCGCGAAGCCGCCGCTGAATCCGTCCGCCGGAGCGAAGTCGTTCGAGGTCCGCGAGACCAACTCCCACGTGTGCGGCGGCCGGGGCGTGTTCAGATCGAAGTTCTCCGCCTCCATGCAGACGATTCCATCGGGGCCGGTGTCCTGCTGGAAGGGCTGCGCGCCGAGCGCCATCGAGCCGCATGCCAGCATCAGGATTACCGTGGTCAGAAACGTCAATCGCGTGAGCATTGCTGTCCTCCTTCAGAGAAGATTGAGACTTCTGTCGCTCCCGGCACACGCCGGAGCCCTTCTCTCCGCTGCGTGCGATTCGCGGCCGGATGGCCGCCCTGCCGCGGCGGATATCACCCTGGTTCCCCCTCCGCAGGAGAGAACAACGGGTGCGTCTGCTTACGCAGCTCCTTCCTGTGGAAGCGCCCCTCAAGCGCTTCGTCCGGATGCCCGGTTTCAAGCCGGGCGCAGTCCCTCGAAGCCGGCAAGCAGCCCGAAACACCACACCCCGTTAATTATCGCAAATTGAGCCTTGCCGTTCAAGGGCCTTCTCGCAGGCGCCGTGCCCGTGGGCGACCCGTGTGTCAGAAAGGCCGGTCGCTACCGGCCCGTTCCGGGCGGCGCGATCTCGCCGGCGAACTCGTAGGCTCCCATGTCCACGATGCTATTGGTCACCCGCCAATTGCCGGCCAAGTCGAAGGCAGGCAGCGGGGGCTCGGTCTGGTTCGATCCCGAGTCGATTGCCGGGGAATCCGACGCCAGACGGAAGTCATCGTCCTCGGTGCCGAGCACGCCATCGGCTCCAAACGGATCAACAAACAGAGGATCAGGCCCCGGCTCGCAGATGCTGGTGATGATCTCCGGAAGCACAGGACCAGGACGGAAGGAAACCGGTACGCCGGAGGTGGAATCGGCGACGGAACCGTACACAATGCAATTCGCAATCGTCATGGCAGGCAGGTGCACCCATGAATCCTCGGGTTTGGCCATCACCGCCAGGGTGGGCGGACGATCGAGAGTCGGCGAGGCGTTGCCGTAGAACGTGCAGTTCACCAGGCGATGGACCTGTGGCTCGTTGACATAGTTGCCCTCAGGGTAGGCGATCGCGCCGCCTCCGTCTGCCGCGGTGTTGGCCACCAGCAGGCAGTTGACCAGTTCGATTCTGCCGACGCTGTGTGCGCTGATGGCGCCGCCTTTCGCGCCGGCGTCGTTTCGCCGGAACACACAATGGCGCAACGTCAAGTCCGCCTTGATGTGCGACCCAATCGCGCCGCCATCGTACTCGGCGACGTTGTCTTCCCACAGACAGCCGGCGAATACCGGACGCCATCGGCGTCCGTTGGACACGGCGCCGCCCCACGAGGCGCGGTTGCCAAGGAAGGCACACCTTGTGAACACCGGCTGCCACTGGTTGCCCTCGTACGGCTCGTCCGAGCCGGAGCCGTCGGTGTGGAACAGGCAGACGGCGCCGCCAGTGCCCGCGTAGTTGTCGGTGAACACGCAGTCCGTCAGGCGAGGCGAACACCCGCCCTGACAGAAAAGGCCTCCGCCCTGGGCCTGGAGCCGAGAGTGGCTGCGAGGCGCGTTCGCACATCCCGCCGTGACGACAACACCCTCGAGAACGGCCTGGTTGTCCAGTCCTTCACACCTTACGACGTTGAGGCTGTTGCGCTGTTTCGAGGTGGCATCTTCGCTGACATCGTTGCGATCGATGTCGCCGCTGAGAACGGTCACGAAGGCGTTCGGGTCCCAGGCGTCCGGTTCGGCTGCCATCAAACCGGCGTATCCGCCTCGAATCGTCGTCCCGGCCTTCAATTCGAAGCTCGCCTCGCGGTCCAGCGGGTCGTCGGTCGGGATATAGATGCCCTGTGCCATGCGGATCTCATCGCCCGGCCAAGCAGCCGCCAACGCGTCCTGGAGGCGCGTGAGAGCAGTGGCCCAGGACAGGCCGTCCCCGGCCTCGTTTGCATCATCGTCCACATAGAAGACGACACCCCCGAGGTAAGTCTTGCTGGCCTCGGTCGTACCGCCGTAAGCACCGATGTTGATGATGCCACCATTGGGAAGAGGTTCGTCGCCGACCGGGACGAGAGGATCGCCGGCATCGATGCATGGGCTGGTCACATCATCCCGTACCCAGCTCTCACTGGTCGGGTCCCAGCGTCCAGCCTGCGACTTGAGATGGTAATCGCCATCGACCCAAGTCGCGGCTCTCGATATCGAATCCGAACGCCAGTGGCCAACAGAGGCAAAACACGGGTCCACGTCAATGTTCCCCTCTCCCGGCCAGCCTCCGTCTACGTTGCTGTGGATCACTACGGCGCCGGAGAGCTCATCGTCGTCATTGTCCCAGACAATGCAGTGGTCCAGGACCGCACCACCAGCCTCATCGGACAATCCGCCGATGGAGCCGCCTCGATTCTGCGACAGCGTGCAATGCATCAGCGTCGGACTGGCCCCTCGGCTGTATACTGCGCCACCATCGAAACTGGCGTTGCCCACAAAAAGGCAGTTCATTAACGTCGTGTAACTGTTGTCATTGTAGAGCCCTCCACCGGGAGAACTGTAGGCCCTGTTTCCGGCGAACCGGCAGCGAGTGAACACCGGCCCGGGTCCCGTGGGTTCGGGATCGCCGCGGCCGATCCCATCGCGCACGTGGACGGCACCGCCGCCGTCCCCGCTGGCCACATTGCTTTCGAAGAGACAATCCGTCGCTCGAAGGCTGCTCAGTCTCGTGCTTAGCGCGCCGCCTTGGCCGGCGTTGTTATCGCGGAAGAGACAACGGGTCAGAGCAAGAACATTGCGATTGAGAACGCCGGACGTATGGTTGAGGCCACCCCCTTCGGGTGCATAATTCCGTTCGAACAGACATCGATGAAAGGCCATGGAAGACCCCGCTCCACCAATAAGCACGCCGCCGCCCGAACCTTCGAAGGGATTGTTGCGGTTAGCCGTGTTCTCGATGAAGAAGGACTCGATGCACGTACTCCCGTCGCTGGGTTCCGCGTGCATCCCACCTCCATCAAACGCCTCATTGCCTCGAAACGTGCAGCGTTCTAGCTTCAAGACACCGTTGCGAAAGCACACACCACCCCCGTCGTGCTCCGCCTTGTTTCCCTCAAACAGACAGTCTACAAACGTGAGGTCGCCATCCTTGCCCCACAATCCCCCGCCGCTGTCCCACGTGAAGTTGTTGCGGAATACACAGGCCTTCAGCACAGGACTACCCCCGGAGCTGTACATCCCGGCGCCGTTTCCGGTGCTCGACATGGTCTTGTTATGGACGACCGTGCACCGCTCCATCCGAAGATCGCTGGCCAGACACGTGACGCCGGAACCGGAATACCCCCAACCGCCCGTGATCGTGAACCCATCCAGGATAGTCGTCGCGTCGCTGCTCAGAGAGGCGACGACGATTCGGCTGTTGTCGTCCATGTTGGAGAAATCAGGGCCGTCGTCTCCATCCAGGTCTCCGCTGAGAATCGTCTCGTAGCGATCGATGTCACGTTCGTTGGGATCGGTGCCCGTCAGGCCGGCATAGCCTCCAGCCAGCGTTACACCGTTGACCAGAAGAAACCTCGCGTCACGATCTCCTGGAGAGAAACCAACACCTTGGTCAGGCTTGTACAAGCCTTGGGCCACTCGAACCCTGTCGCCTCTTCCAGCCACGGCCAGCGCGTCCTGGAGATACACAAACGCGTCCGCCCAGGATGTGCCATCGTTTTCGCCGGTGGCGTCGTCATCCGCGTAGACGACTCTGAATGGAACCGGCCGGATCGTGTGGTCTTGCCCAGCCGCGCATAGCCCGGTCATCAGGACACACGCGGCCACTATGATTCGCTTGCTCGCTAACCTGTCCATGTTCCGCTCCTTTCAATATGATGCTATGAAGATATGAGGCCGTATGGACACCGGTCCATGCCCGTTCTGCGCAGACCGCCCCCCTCTCGCTCAATGCAGGCGTCAAAACGTGACCGAATTGGAGATTCTCCGCGCATGTTGCACCTCGTGCGTCAGGACGCTCTACGCGCAGCGTCCGAGCAGCAGAGAAACTCACCGGGTCACAAAGGCAGGCGGTTATGAATGGAAACGTATGATATGATAGCAGACCACAGTTTTATAATAGATGCTTCTGCCCGCCTTTATGTCTCATTTTCTGAATTCTACAGCTATGTAGACGGGGTTTGCAAGGAATTTCCGGGCGGGAGACGTTTTTTTTTTGCCGGGAGACTTCATCCTGCCTCCGGTCGCGGGAACCGTGTGCGGCAGGCGAAATAGATTGCCAGCTGGACAACCAGGCCCAGGCCGATCAGCGCGACGGCGAACCAGTAGGGCGCATACGGGCCGACGTGCCTGGCCAGATGGCCGCCTGTTCCGGCGCCCGTGATGACGCCAACGGAGATCACGATTTCGTGGATCACCATGCGAGTCGAGCGGTTGCGGCTGGCCGAGACGCCATAGTAGAGGTGGCTGCTGTAGGCAAACCCGAACGGCAGGCCGAGCACGATCGCCGAGACCACGAAGACCCCCAGCGTCCGCCCATAGATCATCATCAGCAGAGCAACCATGAGCACCATCTGGCCCGCCAGAAGCGGCGCGAGCCTGAAATGCCAGAAAGCCCAGCGGCCTGCCGCCGTCAGCGACAGGAAATTGCACAGCGCAAAGACCGCGTAGTAGATGCCGAACTGCGCCTCCGAATAGCCCAGAGCCACGAAGAGCAGTGCGAATTGCGACCGTACGATCGCCTGCGAGGCCCAAGCGCAGAACAGAGCGACTCGCGACATCCAGCGATAGGCGATCAGCGCGCGCGGATCATGGATCGGCTCGGGCGGCGCACCCGACGGTCCGTCCTCGCCTGTATGCCCCGTATTGTTGCGGGCCAGTACCAGCAGCAGCAAGGACAGCGCGAAGCACCCCACCGCCGCGACCATCGGCCACAGCGGATTCCGCTCGACCAGCCAGGCCCCGATGATCGGCCCGACCAGGGCCCCGCTCGACCAGGAACCGTTGTACCGTCCGAGTCGGCGATTCAGCCTGACTCCCTCATAGCGGGCAGAGACCCAGCTCATCAGGAAGGGCCAGAACAGCGCCATGGCCGCACCGCCGAACCCTCCAGCCGCGATGATCATCCAGATCCAGGCCGGCCCGGCGACCTCGCCCTGTCGGCCCGCGCCAAAGACCGCCGCCACCATTGCGGCCGCGGCTACCAAGGCCACAATGGTCGCCAGACGCGTCGCCCGACGAACATCCAGGTGTCCCAGCCACGAGCCGGTGATCAGCAGCGCCGCCATGTATGCCAGGCTGTTGCCCGCCAGCGCATAGCCCACGTGGGTCTCGGCGCCGCCGATGGCGGTCAGGACGAAAGGCATGGCGGTCCAGCAGATGCCCAAACTCAGCGCAGTGGCGAAAGCCGCGCCGTACAATGGCCAGCTCCGGGCGGTCCGGGTTGAATCGGCTGTCGGGTGCTCTCGTGTCATCTCCATTGGGCTCCAAGCCCGGCGATTGTAACATCCGCCCGACAATCCGCCAGCCGTCGCTTGCAAGAAAACGACGAACCGCCGGAAGATCTCCATACCCAATCACAGTGCATTGGTGTGTAATAGGCCGAACAGCGATCGCGTTTCAGTCAGGTGCGCAGGATGGTCGAGGAAAGACTGTTGATTCTCCGATTCAAGAGAGGCTCGCCGCAGGCCCTGCGCCGGATCTATGACAAATACAAGGTGGAACTGCTCAAGCTGGCCACCGTGCTGCTGGGCGATGGGAACGCCGCCGAGGACATTGTGCACGATGTCTTCGTGGCGTTCGCCGGCTCGGCCGAGCGGATCAAACTGACCGGCAGCCTCCGCAGCTACCTGACCACGAGCGCGGTCAATCGCGTCCGCAACCACAGGCGAAACAACCACCGACATGGGGGAATCAGCCCGGAAGATGCATCGCTGCCTCCGTCGGGCGGACCAGGGCCTGCGCAGTGGGCGATTCTCAGCGAACAACTCGCGCTGCTGGCCGAGGCGCTGCAACAGTTGCCTTACGAGCAACGCGAAGCGCTCAGCCTTCGCATGGAGATGGACATGAGCTTCCGCCAGATCGCGGCGGTGCAGCACGTGCCGCTGAACACCGCCAAAGGCCGATATCGTTACGGCATGGAACGACTGCGGTCTCTGCTGAACAGTGAGGTGCGACAATGCGACCCGCAGACCACATAAGAAAGTCTTTTCGAGACGCCAGGCTGGGCATTGGGCCGCAGGCCGATGAGCGAGTCTTTCGGGATATGCTCCAGGCCCAGCAGGAACACACAAAGAAACCAGAGACATTGATTGTGAAAGGGAGATCGATCATGAAGAGTTCATTCGCCAAACTCGCTATTGCAGCCGCCGTTGTCGTCGCCTGTGTCATGGGCCTGTTCCTGTGGACGGGCACCCAATCCAGCGTGGCCCTGGCCGACGTCCTTAGCCGCCTCCAGCAGGTCAACGCATATATGTACCAGATGAGCATCCTGACGACAGGCCCGAGCGTTGGCAACACACCCGTGGAACAGGAAGCGCGAGGCATGATCGTGATATCGCAGGAGTTGGGGATGAAGATGACGATGGAAATGGACAGGATAATCCCCGGTCCCGACGGCGCCGAGCCGATGCTGCAGGAGACGTACATGCTGCCCCGGCAGAAGAAGGCGGTCACCCTCATACCGGGACAGAAGAAGTACATGCAGATCGACCTCGACGACGCCGCGTTCGAAGAGCAACTGAAACAGAACAATGACCCGAGGATCATGATCCGCCAGATTCTCGATTGTCAGTATACGAGCCTGGGCCGATCCACCATCGACGGCGTCGAGGTCGAAGGCTTCCAGACGACCGATCCCAACTATCTTGGGGGCATGATGGGCGAAGTCGACGTCAAGATTTGGGTGGACGTCAAGACCCAGCTTCCGGTCCTTCTTGAGAGGGACATGCAGATGGGTGACATGCACATGCATGGCGTCATTGGCGATTTCCAGTGGGACGTGGTCGTGGACGCCTCCGAGTTCGAGCCGGTCATCCCGGATGATTATACCACTCTGGGCGGAGGACCGCTCCAGATGCCGGCCATGAATGAAGAGACCGCCATCCAGGGGCTGCGGCTGTTTGCCGAGTTGAGCGGTCGCTACCCGGAGAAGCTGGATATGGTGACGCTCATGTCGGTGACGAAGGACCTCGCCAAGCGGAGCGTCGCGGACGGTCATCAGCCGGAGAAGGATGACATGGATGAGCGAATCAAGGAACTCACGCAGACCCTGGCGCCTGTCGTGGGGATCGGCTCGTTCTACATGTCGCTCTCGCAGGACCAGAAGCATCCCGCCTACTACGGCGATGTCGTCACGCCGGAGGACGCCGATCAGGTCCTGATGCGATGGCAGGTTTCCGAGACGGAATATCGTGTGATCTTCGGCAGCCTGCACGTCGAGACCGTCAGCGCCGAGGTGCTGGCGGAGCTTGAGAAGACGCTGCCTCGTCCATAGCGCACTGTTGGTTCAGCACACGACGGGCCGGGTCGTCGGACCCGGCCCTTCTTCGTTGTCGTCGAACGGTGCGGCGGTCAGCGCGCCTGTCCGTCGGTCAACTGCTGGATCTTCTGCCGACGTGCGATGAGCACCTGCTGCATCTGGCGGTCAGGCGCGGCCAACTCGATCGCGCGGTCAAGATGCTGCACCGCAAGGGCATTCTTCTGCTGTCGGACGCTCAAACCAGCGAGCAGATCATGCGTGCGGACCTGCCCTTCCCGCGGCAGCAAGGGCAGCAGACGTTCCAGAGCTGCCATCGCGCCGGGCAAGTCGCCCTGAGCGTCCCGCGCCTCCGCCAGATTCGTGTACGCATCGAGCAGGCGGGGATTCCGTTGCAGGGCGTTCTCGAACGCTGCGACCGCCTGATCGAACGCGTTGAGACGCCGGTAACAGATGCCCAAGTTGTTCCAGGCAGCCCCGTCGCCCGGCCGGAGCTGGACGAAGTGCTCGTATTGCTCGATGGCGCGGCCGTAGTCCTGCGACAACACGTACCGTTTCGCCAGACGCCCGCGCAGCTCCGCGGCGCCGGGGGTCCGCTCAACCGCTTCCTCCAGAGCCCGAATCTCTCCCCGCAGCTCTTCGAGGATGCTGTCCACGTCCCGGTCCTGGGGGTTTGCTTGCCTGGCGGCCGCAAATTGCCCATTCATGATGTCCGGATCGCCAATCAGCGCCCCCACGACACCTTGCAGCACGTGCCGAGTCGCCTGGCTGTACTGCTGGAGTATCGCTGCCGGGTTTTCCCCGTCCGGCAGCAGGCGGACGTTCGTCACATGGTCCAGCAGCGGCGTGCAATGCTCGCTGATGGAGCGGAGGATGTCGAGCCAGGAACCCTCGACGTCGCGCTTGATCGCCGCGCCGAATTCCAGATAGGGCTTGTCGTCGGTATGCAGAGGGCCCTGGCCGCCGAGGCTCGTCAATTCCCTCTCGCCCACCAGGAGGCAATCGAGGAAATCGTAGACGCAGTATACATTGATCTGTTCGAGGTCTTTGGCAATATCAGGACGCTCGGCGATCGCCTTGATGCGGCGGAAGTCCAACTGCATCGGCTCGACCGTCCCGAGGAGCACGGCGTGTTTGTTGACGCAGTTGTTGACCACCCACAAGGAGCTGTGAGGCATCGCGGCCTGGAAGCTTCGCATGATGATGCGGAAATCCTCCGGTCGCAGATCGAGCGGCACCCAGCATGACAGCACACCCTTGGGCTTGAGACGGTCGCGACAGGCCTTGAAGTGATCGTACGTGTAGAGGGCCGAGCTGCCCGTCGTGCCCGGATAGGTCGAATCGTTCATGATGACGTCGAACTTCTCCTCGGTCATCTTGATGAAGTTCTTGCCGTCCATAATGACCTTGCGGAGCTTCGGATTCGCATACGAGCGGCGGTTGATCTCGTCGAAGAACACGCCGGCCTCGAATACGCCCGGACAGATGTCGACGATCGTGTAACGCGCGACACCGAAATCCAGACCGATCCCGCAGGTCTCGCCGCTTCCATAGCCGATCTGCACCACGTCCTGCGGGTTCTCATGGACCAGCAGCGGCGCATACGCCTGGAGCTTCTGCGTCGTCCGCAGCATCAGGTCCATGCCCGCGACGTCTACTCCATCGACGGCGATCAGGCGGTCTCCATCCGGCAGATCATGGACTGTCACCGTTCCGGTGACGCCGTCGTCGATGAACACGATCCGGCTGGGATGGTGATATGTGTTCACGGTTTGCAGGAACACGTCGCGCGGAATCCAGACGGCACAGGCCGCCACCAGCAGAATGGAAACCACCGTCCCTGCCATCGCGAGCGTTCTGTGTCGCTTGTCCGAGAGCGCAACCAGCACAATCGCCAGGGCGAAGAGGGCCGCGACAACCACCAGAAAGCTGTTCCGCAATCCCAGAAGCGGGATCACCAGGAAGCCGGCCGCCGCAGAGCCGAGGACGCAGCCGATCGTATTGGACGCATACACCTGCCCCACGCGCCGGCCCACCGTCTCCCAGACCGGCGCGCAGATTCGCACCGCGACGGGGAACACCATTCCCATCAGGACCGTGGGAACGATGATCACGGCAAGGGTGTCGATGAAATGGACCACGCTGTCGCCGGCGAACGAGATCTTCCAGTCGACTATGCGTTCGAGCACCCAGGCATCGAGAGCCCAGAGCCAGCCCAACATCTGGATCGACCCCAGGATCGACAGCGCCAGCGCAAATTCGATCACTCCAAACGCGAGAATCGGATCCTTCAGGCGAGGCACCAGCAGCACGCTCGACAAGAGGCTGCCCAAGGCAAGGCCCAGAACAAAGCACGTCAGCATGCAGGCGAAGGCGTAAGCGGACGTCCCGAGGACAAACACGAGCACCCGCGACCAGAGCACTTCCATCGCCATCGCGCAGAATCCCGCCACGAAAACGCCGACCAGGGCAATCGTCCGGACGCGCTCCGAGTACACGGTGGGTGATTCCTGCGCCCGTGCAATCTGTTCCCTGAGAGCGGCGAGGCCCTGCTGTTTGCGTCTGGCCGCTCCAGGAATCACCGGTCGCGGCCTGATCCCCAAGGACAGCAGCCAGGCCAGAACGCCGATGGTCACGTTGGCCGTCGCGGTCACGTAAATCGACGAATTCACGCCCAGCAGCCGAATCAGGTAGTAGCCCGACAGGAAGCTACCCAGGACGGCGCCGAACGTGTTGACCGCATAGAGCAGACCGACGCCCTGTCCGGTCCGCAAGTGCGACTCGCTCCTGCCCGGCGTCGCCGCCCAAAGCCCGCTGAGGACCGGCAAGGTCCCTCCCATCAAGACAGTCGGAAGCAGGAGAATCAGAATCGAGACGACGAAACGAACCAGATTCAGCGTGTGAGGACCCGGCTGGTACGTCTGATAGAACCACAGGTAGAACCGGTCCACTGCGTTCAGAATGGCCGGGAAGGCGAAGGCATAAACGCCAATTCCCAGTTCCAGCCAGGCATAGAGTCGCAGCGGTCGCGTCATGCGGTCGGCGTGCCGCCCGAGCAGCCAGCTTCCGATGGCCAGACCCAGCATGAAGGCCGTCAGAATGGTGCTGGCGGCAAAGACCGTGTTGCCGAAGACCGTCCCGAGGGACCGCATCCAGGTCACCTCGTAGACGAGACCGGTCGCACCGGATATCAGGAACAGAGGGAGAATCAGCCCGCGATGATCTGGTGAGACCGGCAGGCCTTGCGTTGTCGCCTTCATGTCCATGCCTTCCCAGGGGAACTCGAAATGACGACTACACAGTTTCGAAACACAGTGTATCCACTTTGCAGGTTTCGATCAAGTCCCGTTCAAAGACGGGGAACCTCTGGGGGGGGGGGTGGTGAAGGCAGCGCAACGGGGCTCCGGGACGGCGGGACCTGTTATTTGAGTAAGACCGGAAGGTCGATCGCGCAGGCGCGGAAATGGTCGGCCGAGAGTGTCACCGTCTGCCAGCGGACGCTGCGCTCTTTCATGTGCCGCCGGTAGTCCTCCAGGCGAATGCAGAAGAAGACGTACCGGTCCGGACCGAGGCAGAGCACGTCGCGCCCGTCGAAATCGACGTCGATGCGTGCCGCCCGGTAGGTGAAGACGAAGGCCGCTTCGTGGCCTAGGCCCAGGGCCTTGGCCCAGGCGCCGAGCCCGCGAACATCGTCACGCGTCACCCAGCATTCCAGACCCTTGAGCCCGGCCAGGCTCGTTCCGGCGAATGTTCGCCCTTTGACCTCGACCACGATACGTCGGCCGAGAGGAGCGTAGAGGAGGAAATCGAAGTTCTTGACCGTCTGTCTGGCGGTTCCGATGCGCTGGTGCTCGTCGGCGCGGACGTACTCCACCTGGTGGTCGATCAGCCAGCTTTCGAACGCTCGCTCGTAATGATTGGCCGCCGAGTCCCTCATGCGACTGTCACCTTCCCCTCGCAGGCCAGGCCGCCGATTGCACGCGGAGATCGATATCGGCTCTCCCCACCGCCGCGAAGCTACTTCTTCGCGTCGAACAGGAGTGGCAACACCTCGTTCAGATAGTACCTCCAAAGACGCCATTCGTGGGCACCGTCTGTGATATGGGCGGTGTGCTTGATCGCTTTGGCTTCGAGCGCCGCCAGGAACCGTTGATTGGCCTCAAACAGGAAGTCCTTCCTGCCGCAACCGATCCAGAGAAGCCTCAGACTCTGGTTCAGTGTCTCTGGTTTGGCCAGCAACACATCGAGTTCCTCACCGGTCGGCGTGCTGGAGCTGAATGCAACGACCCAGCCGAACATCTCCGGATGTCCCAGCCCGATTCGCAGCGATTGCCCTCCTCCCATGGACAGCCCGGCGATCGCCCGGTGCTCCGAATCGCTGCGTACGCGGTAGTTGCGTTCGACGAACGGGATCACATCGCCGATCAGATCGGCTTCGAAGCTTCTCCAGTTTCGAGGCCGGCTCCGGTCGGACGTGATGCTCGGCGTGTGCCCATACGGCATTACGATGATCATCGGCCTGGCCCTTCCGGCCGCCAAGGCGTTGTCCATGACCGCGTTGGCTCGTCCGACGATGGTCCAGGCGTCTTCCGTATCTCCGCTGCCGTGCAGCAGATACAGCACGGGGTACTTGAGCTGGCCCGACGTCTCATACGCCGGGGGCGTGTAGACGTAAAGGCCCCGCGTGGTATCCAATGACTTGGAAGGATAGCGGTGGATACGCACGGTCCCGTAAGGAACGTCCTGCTCCTCGTAGAACATGGGTGGGTCACCGGGAACCAGGACCATGCTCCGGGCGCTGCGGCGCCAGACCTTGACGAACGGATTCATCGGATCGGCGATGGCCAGACCATCCACCTTGAAGTTGTACTCGTAGATCTCCGGGGCAAGCGGTTCGACGGTGACCGACCAGAGCCCCTCGGCATCTTTGAGCATCGGCTCCGGCTCGGCGAGGAAATTCGCCTCCAGCAGCACGCGCTGAGCATCCGCTGCACGAAGGTAGAACGTCACCTGGCGGTTCGCATGTACCTGCGGCCAGAGTTCTGCGCCCTGCGGCTGAGCCGCGACAGGTGGGCAAACTGTGCTCCACAGCAAGACCATGGACACGACGAGTTGCCATAGACTGTATCGGCTCATTGCGATCTCCTCACACGTCTCGGGCAGGCACGCCAGCGGTGCCCTGGTAAACCTACGTCGTTCCGCCCGGCTCCGGCAGCAACTGATTCACATGCACCTGGGTCTGCTCTCCGCTGAGCATGTCCTTGATGACAAGCTCCTGGCGGTCCAAGTACTCCTGGCCGATGATAACACACCGGGCGGCGTTCTGGGAGGAGGCCTCCTTCAACTGCTTGGAAAGCCCGCCCAGCTTGTAGCTGAAATTGGCGGAATGGCCAGCGGCGCGCAGCCTGGCTGCCACGGAGTACATCGCCTTGGCGCAGGCGGCATCCGCACAGGCCACGAAGTATTCGAGCCGTCGCGGCGGGACCTGGCTGTCCAGAAGTCCCTTCTGATGCAGCAGGATCTCCAGCACGCAGTCGCCCATGCCCATCCCGGTGGCGGGAATCGCCGGCCCGCCGAAGTCACGAAGAAGGTTGTCGTATCGCCCCCCGCCACAGATGGCGCGCAGCTCCCCGACAATGTCGTGGATCTCGAACACCACGCCGGTGTAGTAGGCCAGACCTCGCACGATGGCCGGATCGAACACGCAGTACTCGGCCACGCCCATCAGCTCCAGCGTCGCAAACACACTCTGCATCTGCTCGACGGCGGCGCGGATCTCGTCATTCAGGGGAACGACGCGCTCGATCTCGCCGGCGGAATTCAGCGCGAGGAAATCCGAGATGCGCCGGGCCTGCTCCTTGTCTGGAACCTGCTCGGCGAGCATCGCCTCGAACGTGTCGGCCGGCAGCTTGGCCTTCTTGTCCAGCAAGGCGTACATGCCGTCGAATTTGCCCTCTTCGACGCCGATGCCCCGCAGGACGCAAGCCAGAAGCTTGCGGCTGGAGATCTTGGCCCGGACGTCTCGACTCGTCAACCCGACCATGCGAAGGTAGTCCAGCGATGTGAAGATCACCTCCGCGTCCGCTTCAGGACTGTCGATGCCGATGATGTCGATGTTCCACTGGAAGAACTCGCGCAGCCGTCCTTTCTGAGGCCGCTCGGCCCGGCACAGCCGCGGCACGGAGAACCATTTGATCGGTCGGGGCAGCGAGTTGATCTGCTGGTTGACCATGCGCGCCAGGGTAGGCGTGATCTCCGGCCGGATCGCCAAATCCCGCCCGCCGCGGTCCTGGAACGAGAAGAGCTGCTCGACGATCTCCTGACCGCTCTTGATCTGGTACATCATCAGGTGTTCGAAGATCGGGCCGTCGTATTCCTCGAAGCCGTTCCGAATGGAAACGCTCTTCCACCCGTCGATGATCCAGTTGCGCCGGGCCATCTCGGGCGGGTAGAAATCCCGCGTCCCTTTTACCGGTGGTATCTTCATGTCTTCCTGGTCTTTCCCTTGCGCTTCGTGGCCCGCCGCTTCTCGGTCACGTTGTTATCGAACTTGATCCGAATGTACTCCTCCATCTCCTTGTCGTTGGTGAAATGGAGCTCGTAGTCATACTCCCCATCGACGAGGTCGCAATCGGAGTGCTTGTACTTGCGGCAGATATTCGGCCGCTTCTCGTAGATCCGGCACCGGTAGTCGGTCTCGGAAAGGTGACGGCACTTGTTCTTGACGTTCACATACCAGTCGCCGTCTTCGACAAAGACCGTGACATCCTTGTGGCACAGAAACCATCGGATATCGTCGAAATCGTCCTTTGTCTCCGGCGTCTCGATCGGCAGCGCAAAGTACCGACAGCACAGTCCTGTACACCTGTCACATTGGCTCTTCTTGGCCATCCAGCATCCTTCATTTGGCTTCATGCAGGGCGCATCTGTCTTTCACGCCCCCTATATAAGACGTGAGGGCCGGACCGTCAAGAAGCGGTGTTCGGCCCAACCGACAATCCGACACGACAGAGGCCTTCTCCGGGCTCTGGGCCGTCATACCCAAAGGCCTGGACCGTCATCATGATGATGTGTCGCCGCCGTTTCCGCGACGGTCGCTTGGGCCTCCTCGCGTTCCTGGGAAGATTCCGTACCGGCGCTTGACGGAACCAAGCCACCTCGGATACGATGAATACCGAAACGATTGTCCACAGGCCCCCGCAAAGTCTCGCTTCCTCTCCCTCATCAAATGCGGGGGCTTCTTTTTGGCGTCCGTGTTCCCTGCGGGCCATCGCATCGGCGAGATTTCGTCGGCTGGGCAGGCTCTTGGGACTTGAATTCTCTTCGCGCACCTGAGAGACTGGCGTCGCAGCGATTGTGTTTACCAACTGAGCAGGCTCAGACAGGAAATCTCGCGTGGCAAGTGATATGGCAAGACAATGGGCCCACATGGTGACCTTCTGTGGCCTCCTTGTTGCTGTGGCGTCCTGCTCTCCAGGAACCCCGGAGACGTGCCGCGAAGTCGCCCGCGAGCCCAACCTGAGCCCCGACTACTCGGGCACGGTGATCCCCGCCAACATCGCCCCTCTGAACTTTCAGATTCTGGAAGAAGGTCGGGCTTATCTCCTGAAGATCCGGTCAGAGAGCGGATCGCCCATTACTGTCTCCAGCAGGACCGGGCAGATGCGCATCCCGCGTCGCCCATGGCGCGCCCTGCTCAGCGCCAATCGGGGCCGCGATCTGCATTTCGATGTCCACGTTCAGGGTGCAGACCGCCAATGGAGGCGCTTTCAGCCGGTCGTCAACACCATCGCCCATGAAGACATCGATGGGACTGTGGTGTTCAGGTTCATGAAGCCGATCTACAACTGGTGGAAGGACATCGGCATCTACCAGCGAGACCTCGGCAGCTACGATACCTCCGTGGTCCTGCACGGCCGGTCGTTCGGCGAGGGATGCCTCAACTGCCACAGTTTCGTGCGCAATGAGCCGGACACGATGTCCATCAGCCTGCGCAGCGCAACCTATGGCAGCCACACGCTGCTGGCCCGAGACGGCCGGGTCGACAAAGTCGGCGCCAAGTGGGGCTACACCGCCTGGCACCCGAGCGGCCGGCTGGCGGTGTATTCCATGAACAAGGTGATCCAGTTCTTTCGAGCAGGCGCACTGGAGGTCCGCGACGTGGCCGACCTGGATTCGGCCCTGGTGTGCTATCAGGTCGAGAGCCGCAAGACCTTCTCTCCGCCCGAACTGGCCGACAAAGACCGGCTGGAAACCTATCCCGCGTGGTCCCCCGACGGCAAGTACCTCTACTACTGCAGCGCTCCGATCCTGTGGGAGGATCGCAACACGGTGCCCCCCGCCCACTACGAGGATCTCAAATATGACCTTTGGCGCATTCCGTACGACATCGAGACGGGCCAATGGGGCACGGCCGAAGCTTTCCTGTCGGCTCAGGAGACTGGTCTGAGCATCCAACTGCCAAGGTTCTCGCCGAATGGACGGTTTCTGCTGTTCTGTATGTGCCGCTATGGCTGCTTTCCCATCTATCAGCCCAGCAGCGACCTCTACATCATGGACATGGCCACCAAGCAGTATCGCAAGTTGGCGATCAACAGCGAACACTCGGAATCATGGCACTGTTGGTCGAGCAACAGTCGGTGGATCGCGTTCAGCAGCAAGCGGCCGGGCGGCCTGTTCACCCGCACGTATCTGAGCTACGTGGACGAAACCGGCGCCGCGCACAAGCCCTTCGTCGTACCCCAGCGGGACCCGGCCCATTACGATTCGCTGCTGGAAACATACAGTGTCCCGGAACTGGTCAACGGGCCGGTTGACGTCAGCAGATGGCGGCTCGCGCAGGCGGCCCGGGCCGAGCCATCCATCGCCACGGACATGCCCATCACGGGCGCGACACCGAAAACCGTGCCCTCCGATCCCTGGCAGGAGCGAGAGTAGCCCTCCGGGACAAGAAACACGCGAACCAGGAGATGAACGAGCATGACGTTCAGGGTAAGACAGCTTCCGCACAATCTGCTGTTCTTCGCGCTGTGCTTCGTCTATCTATGGCTCGTCGTCGAGCCTGATCTGCTCTATCATTGCTTCGGAACGATTCTTCCGGCTGCGCCTCTGTTCGCCACGGGAAAGGCATTCCTGCTGGACCGGTTAGGCGCGCCCGGCGGGGGCATCCTCTACGCGACCGGGCTGCTCTCGCAGGGGTACTACTACCCGTGGCTGGGCGCGGCGATCATCGTGCTGGCGGCACTGGCACTGGCCGAGTTGTTCCGGCGGCATCTTGCTCTGGTCGGGGTGGCGCGTTCTGCCTGGCTGACCAGCCTGCCGGCTGTGGCATTCTTCCTGATCTACAGCCGCTACAAGCATCCGCTGGCGATCTGCCTGACCGTCGCGTTGGGGCTGGCTCTGTCGCTCGCGTGTGAGAGACTCGCCCTTCGCCGCATCATGACGCGTGGCGCAGGATACTGCCTGATCGCCACCTTCGGCTTCTGGATGGGCGGTTCCGGGACATTGATGGTGTTCGCCATCCTGACGGCGGCACATGCGCTGCTCCTTCGCAGGGACTGGACGGTGGCGATTCTCGTCCTGCCGGCAAGTGTCGCGATCGTCTGGGTGCTGGCGCAATACGTGTTCCTGATCGCTCCGGGCGGGGCGTTTGTCACCCTCAGTCCGTTTGACGCATCTCTGACTGCCGGCATGGACCGCTTCGAGACAGTCTTGGTCCTCCTGCTGTACGGGCTCGCGCCCCTAACCGTATTACTTGGGCTCGTTCGGACGCGGACGCTCGCCCATGCACAGCATGGCCCGAAGGCCGCCAGGCCGACCAAGAAGCACAGTGCCAAGGAACGGCGAAGGCCTGTGCCGGCCCTGCTGAAAGGACCCGCATGGACGGCCCTGCCCATCGTGCTGATGGCTCTGGGACTCTACTGGGGCCATGACGAACGGCGCAAGCCCTATGTGTTGTCGAATTATTACTCCTGCCAGAGGCAGTGGGACGAGATTCTCGAACTCGGTCATCGGCTGCCCAGAGGCATGACCAACGTCTTCGTAAACCATGACATCCTCCGGGCTCTGTATCACAAGGGTCGGCTGCCCTACGACATGTTCCGATTCCCCCTGAATCCTCATGCCCTTATGCTGACCCACGAGGAGAAGGAGTCAGACCTGGCTTTGGCGAAACTGAGCGACGTCTTCTTTGAGCTGGGCCACGTCAACATGGCCCAGAAGCTGGCATCCGAGTTGCTGGCCACCAAGGACCATCTCGGCGTCGCACTGGAGCGACTGGCGTGGATCAATGTCGTCAGAGACCTCGCGAGCACCGCTCGTGTCTACGCGACTGCCCTCCAGCGGGACGTCATCCATCGCGGCACGGCCGACGCCCTGCTCCACGGCCTGGAGCATGGCTTCCCGGCCGACCAGGCGGCCTTCATCGACCGGGTCCGGTCCTGCATGCTGAGCGACCCGCTGGCGGTGTTTGGCCGCGAATCGGTGGACCAGACGCTGGCCGCCCTGCTCGAGAGGAACCCACGCAACAAGATGGCGTTTGAGTACCTCATGGCGTGCTACCTGCTGACCGGCAAGCTCGACAAGATCATGGAGAACGTGGGCCGGCTCGAAGACCTTGGCTATCGCCAGGTCCCCCCTCTGTACGAGGAAGCGATCCTCATCTACTACGCATCCCAAAGGCAGAAGCCCGATCTGGGGAAGATCAAGATAAGTTCTGAAACCATCCGTAGATACCAACGATTCGTGCAGATTCGAAGCAGCTTGCAGCCCCAGAATCAGCAGGAGACGCTCAAGGTCCTCATCCGTGAGTTTGGCGCCGGTTATTTCTTCTACTTCGCCTTTGGACAGGTGGGCCAGGTCTGAGGACCGCCCGACCCGCCGAGATCCGGGCCACGCATGTGTGCCCGGACAGCCCGATGCATCGAGGATCTATCTCCCAGCACCCTTCCGGGGTATAACGTCCGAGAAAATAGCGTTGCAGATGGTCCACCCATTTGATATAAAGAAAGTGATCGTGAGGAGTAACATCTCTGGACCTTTCGATGGTGGTGACCCGTCCGGGAATCGAAGGGTACAGACGCCTCGCCAGACTCAGAATCGCACATAGGGTCAGTGTCGGAGGACCTGGCACAGTGTATTCCTGGCACCCACAAGACAGAGGGGGACGTGGAATGCATGGTTCCTGCACATGCCGGGCCCATTCTGCCCACTCCAGATGCTGGCAGTCTCATTCAGGAAGGAGGTGATCCGGCCGATACCATCTCGTGGAGTCTCCAGAGGGGGAAAATGGGTCGTGGCCCGTTGCGGTTGCGCGGGTCTGTGAAGAACGTTGAATGGGGGGATGAGTGCCTGATGAGTGGTCAGCGCACCGGTTGTGTGGTCTTCTTTGAAGGAGAACTTCTATGTGGAAGCGATGCACCTGTTTCGCATTTCTGATCGTGTTGCTGGCCCTGATCCAGGGCGGCGCCGCCTTTGGGGCCTACAACGCCCTCAGTGACCCGGCCCTGATCGGCTGGTGGGCGTGCGACGAGGGCCAGGGTACCACTGTCGCCGATTCCTCCCGCAACCATTACGATGGCACGGCTTACTCCGGGCTTGGCGGTGCGGCGGCGGTTGGCACTCTGACATGGGCGCCTGGCGTCTATGGCAACGCCGTGCAACTGGAATACCCCAACCTGATCCAGATCCCCGCCATAAACATGACCCTGACCGATGCGACGATGGCGGGCTGGATGAAACCCATCGGTGCGCAGGCGGCCTGGACGTCCTTCATCATGACCCGCCCCACAGCCACCGGCCTGAATATCAACCCCGATGCAGGCAACCTCCAACTCTGCTATCACTGGGGCGACGCATCGAACACGTGGGGTTTTCGTCCGAATGCGTATCTGGCCGACAATGAATGGAACTTCGCCGCTGTGACGATTGAGCCCACGCAGGCGGTATTCTATCTCAACGGCACGGAGGTGGCTGTCAATGCGGTCGCCCATGTGGCTGTCAACTGGAATTCCCCCATCTTCCTGGGCGGCGATGGTTCCGGGGAACAGGACCCGCGTCGGATGACCAACGGTATGCTGGATGACCTTTCGCTGTTCAGCCGGGCCCTGACTGCCGACGAGATCGTGGAGATCATGGGCGGCCTTACCGACCCGAACCTGGCGTCGATGCCGGTTCCGGCCGACGGCGCCACGGATGTGCCGCGGGACAGAGACCTTGGCTGGAAGGCGAGTGCATCGGCCGCAAGCCACGACGTCTACTTCGGCACGAGTTCCGCCGACGTCGATGCCGCTACGCGCGCCAATCCGATGGGCGTGCTGGTCAGCCAGGGCCAGACAGGCACCACGTTCGATCCGGGACGCATGGAATTCAGCCAGACCTACTACTGGCGCGTCGATGAGGTCGCAGCGAACGGAACGATCTACAAAGGTGACGTCTGGAGCTTCACGGTCGAGCCGTTCGTCTATGCGGTCCCCAACGTCGTCGCCACGAGCAACGGCGCCTCTGACGCCGCCAGCGGCCCGGAGAAGACGGTTGACGGCTCCGGCCTCAATGCCGGGGACCAGCACTCCGTCGAAGCCGACGATATGTGGGTGGCCTACGCGCCGGCCGATGGTTCGGCTCTCTACATCCAGTATGAGTTCGACGGCGTCTACAAGCTCTATGAGCTCCAGGTCTGGAACTACAACGTGATGTTCGAGAAGATGCTCGGCTTTGGTCTCAAGAACGTCACGGTGGAATACTCCACCGACGGCGCCGAGTGGACGGCCCTGGGCGACTTCGACCTCAATCAGGCCACTGCCAAGGGAACCTACGTCTACAATTCGACCATCGATTTCCAGGGGCTGGCGGTCAAGTACGTCAAGCTCACCGTCAACAGCGGATTCGGCATGCTGGGCCAGTACGGCCTCAGCGAGGTCCGCTTCATGTACCTGCCCGTCCAGGCAAGAGAGCCGCAGCCGGCGGACGGCGCCACCGATGTGGAGGTCGGCAAGGTGATGAGCTGGCGCGCTGGCCGCGAGGCGGCCTCGCACGAGGTCTATCTGAGCACAGACCCGAATGCTCTGACGCTGGCCGGCACAGCCGATTCGGCGAGCTTCGCACCGGCGCTGGAGTTTGGCAGCACGTATTACTGGCAGGTCGTCGAGGTCAATGAGGCCGAGGCGATCAGCACCTGGGCCGGCGATGTCTGGACCTTCTCGACGCAGGAATTTGCACTGATCGACGGATTCGAGACTTACACCGACGACGTCGAAGCCGGCGAGGCCATCTTTGACACGTGGCTTGACGGCTGGGTCAACGACAACGGCTCGACGGTGGGCTATGTCGAAGCTCCGTTTGCCGAGAAGACGGTCGTTCACAGCGGTGCGCAGTCGATGCCACTCCAGTACGACAACAGTGCCTCACCGTTCTACTCCGAGGCAGAGCGGGTATTCGAACCGGCCCAGAACTGGACCGGCAACGGAGCCGACAGCCTCGTGCTGTACATCCGCGGCAATGCGCCTACCTTCCTGGAGGCAGCCGACGGCAGTATCATCATGAACGCCATCGGCACGGACATCTGGAACAACGCCGACGAATTCCGCTACGCGTACAAGAGTCTCAGCGGCAACGGCTCGATGGTGGTCCGCGTCGACAGCATCGTTCCCAGTGACCCCTGGGCCAAGGCGGGCATCATGATCCGCGAATCACTGGCGCCCGGCTCGACGCACGCCTTTATATGTGTACCGGCGGGAAACAGCATTTCGTTCCAGCGTCGTCCCGTGGTGGATGCCGCCAGTGCCAGCACCGACACGACCGGCTTCGCCGCCCCCTACTGGGTGAAGCTGACCCGAACCGGCGACGTCTTCACGGCGCAGACGTCGCCCGACGGCGCCACATGGACGGACATCACAGTCAGTCCGGCGCTGCAAATCGCCATGCCCACCAACGTCTACATCGGTCTGGCTGTGACCAGCCACAACGCCAGTGTGGCAACGGCCGCGGAGTTCTCCAATCTCTCGACGACCGGCAACGTCACGGGGGCCTGGCAGATCGCTGAGATTGGCGTCACCCAGCCTGTTGGCAGCTCGATGGAAGCCATGTACGTAACGATCGAGGACAGCGCCGGCAAGACCAAGACGGTAGCCAATGCCGACGCGGCCATCACAGCGCGTCCCACGTGGCAGGAGTGGACGATTCCGTACACCGACCTGAACGGTGTGAACCTCGGCCGAGTGCAGAGAATCGTCATCGGCGTCGGCAATGCAACCAGCCCAGCCGCTGGCGGCACCGGCACCGTTTACGTTGACGACATTGGGTTCGGACGCAAAGCCGAGTAGGATTGTTGGATCGTGATCCCAGCCTTGCGGCTGCTGGATCGATGGATGTGTTCAGGGCCTATGCCATCACAGGCATAGGCCCTTTTTGTTGCGTTCCCCAATTGCCCGGTGCGTAGTCGATGCTACGCACACCAGGCGCGTTCGCGGTCGAGCTTGCCGGCCAGCGTATTCTGGGCGAGAATCACGTTCTCGCGAAGCTGGAAGTCGAACATCCCAACGCAGATGAAGTCCGCTCCGCCTTCGAAGGCAAACTTGAAGCCCTCGCGCGGATGGAGGGCCCCGGCCGCCAGCACCTTGAACGCAATCCAAGGCTCCTTGAGACTCTTCATGTACTCGATCGTCTCTTTCGGGTTGCGGCACCACATGTTGTCGTGAGGCTCGCCGTGCCTTTCGCCCGAGGGCCCGACGGCGTCAAACGCCTTGCGGTGCTCCTGCGCCGTCGCGGACCAGTAGTTGTCCGGATGCAGGGTCTTGACCCAGAAGTCCGGCTTGAAGCCCGCCTTGACGAAGGCCTTGATCGTCTCGAGGTCATGGGCGCCGAGCCCGCTGGGCAGACCGAACTGCCTCATGTATTCGAGCGCTTCGCCGACGAGGTCGGTCTTGCCGTCACGGACAGCCGCATCGGCCAACCCCCCTTGTACATACACTGCATGGGCGCCGCTATCCACGGATCGTTTGACGCCCTCCTTGATCGTACTGCCGGCGGCGCAGTCGGAGATGAATTGGATCCGGCCGCCCCGTTCATTCCAGTAGCGATTCAGCACGCGATCGGCGGTGGGATTGCCCAGAATCGTGTTAACGCCCATCTCCTCGGCCAGCGCCAGGGTCTCGAACACCTTCTCGTCGCTGTGGTAGGCCTTGACCAGGCTCGAAACGTAGATCAGGTCGCGGCTGTGGGCCCATCCGCCGATGAGGTTGCCGCCGCAGAACATCCGGCTGACCGTCAGGTCCTTGATCTTCCCACAGGGAAAGGCTCCCGGTTGCGACTTCTCCGGGGCCTTGGCGCTGCCCTCGCTCATCTGCGCGCGGAGATTCTGCTCCTCGAAGCTGTGCAGCCCCAGGGCCATGCCGGCCGAGGCCGCCACGGACTTCTTGATGAACCCACGTCGATCGACTTGCTTGTCTGCCATACCATCACTCCAATCTACGCATGCCACGCGCGAGAGCGGTTCAACCGGCCGGTCGATACGTTCCTGGCGATGATCGCGTTCTCGCGAACCTGAAAATCAAACATTCCGACGCACAGAAAATCGGCGCCGTTCTCAAACGCAAACTTGAAGCCATCCGAAGGATGAACCGCCCCAGCCGCCAGCACCTTGTAAGCGATCCAGGGCTTGCGGACCTTCTGCATATACGCAGCCGTCTGTTCGGGGTGTTTGTCCCAGTAGTTGTCCACGTCGTAATTGTCGATCACATCCTTGTTCTGCCCGGGCCGCCGGGTCGACCAATAATCGGTGCTGTGGTGGGTCTTCATGTAGAAGTCCACCGGCAAGGCGGCTTCCTCGCAGGCCTTGATCGTTTCCAGCTCATGACCGCCGACGCCCGCGATCAGGCCGTTCTGCCTGATGAATTCGACCACCTTACCTATCAGATCGACCCGTCCGGCTCGCGTCCAGGCGTCCCCGACGTTGCCGATGACGTATGCGCCGGTCGCCCCGGCGTCGATCGCCTTTTGAACGTCGCCAGTCAGGTCGTCGGCCGAGGGAACACACTGGGCCAGCCATTGGATCCGCCCGCCCCGCTCGTCCCAATACTTCTTGAGCACGCCGAGAGAATTGGTTCCGGCGTTGATCGTGTTGACGCCGGATTCCTCGCAGAGCGTCAGCGTCTCGATGATCTTCTCATCTGTGAAGTAGTGCTTCAGAAGCGAGGAGACGTAGATCAGATCGCGACTGTGGGCGTAGCCGCCGATGAGATTGCCGCCGCAGATGATGCGGCTGATCGTCACATTGCCAATCCTGCCCGCCGGCATCCCGTCGACGGCAGGCCCCCGCCCCCGAGGCGAGTCGTCCTGCATCGCCGCCAGCAGGGCCTTCTCCTCCAGGCTCATGGCCGAGGCAAACGCTGCCGATCCAACCAGCGAGCTTCTCAGAAACGACCGACGGTCCAGGTTCTTCGACATCCGGCCCCCTTGACAACCAAGTCCACACGGGCAGACCCCACACGGTAGCCCATTCGGCTCGCTTTTATGATACCAGAAAAGGCCGCTGCATCAAACGGCAATAAGACAACGGCAAGCCCCGCCTGCCCGTAGCGTTCACTCTACCGGCTGGACAGAGTAATCTCAGCCCAGTGGGCGGCCTCAAAACGCCAGCCCGTCGGCTCGTTGACCAGCTCGATCTTGACAGTGCGTCCTGCGTATGGCGACAAATCGACCCCAACTTCGGTCCATCCGACCGTGGTCGTATCCGGGCCAATCGTCTTTCGCAGCAGTTGCTTTCCATCGACCTTCACGATCAGGTCCCAGTCGCCCCGAGGGTCGTGGCCCACGACCAGCTTCAGCGTGCTGTCTTCGTTCGCGGGCAGCTTGACCGTCCGGCTGATAATGCAGCCGATTTCCTGGTTCAGAGGATGCGTCACAAGGACATTCTGCCGCCCACGCAGCTCCTTGCGGATGCCCGGAGCCATTTCCTCGCCGCACTGGACCACCTTCCAGCCCGGAGCGAACTTCTCGATCGCGTCGGACATGTCCTTGCCGAGCAGCGCGGTGATCTTGGCCATTTCCTGCTTCGAATACCGCGTCTCCTGGGCCGGTCCTGGCTCCCAGCACCTCTCCAGGCGACTCGGGCGAGGGCTTTGGACCGGGATCACAAAACACTCCTCTCCCTGCTCATTCGCCTCGATCTTCCCGCCGCAGTTCTTCACAGCGTCGCGGGCCAGGTCTTCGCAGACGCGAATCAACGTGGGGAAGTTATATGGCGTATGGCTGAACTTGCCCCATGGGTCCAGCGCGATCTTGAACCTCTCCGGCAGGTTCTTGAACCCGATAGTGGTGAACAGGATGCCGGCGGCATTCGACGGATTGCAGTCGGAGTCCTGGCCGCACCGCGTCGAGATGATGATCGTCTGGTCCGGATCACCCTGGCCATATAGCAGTCCCATGACGATGTAGGCGCCGTTGATCTTGGCATCGATGTTGAACTCGTCCTCCGGGCCCGAACACGAGAAGCGGCGATACACCGGATTCAGATGGTACTTCTCGTTGATCCGTTGCCACGTCTTTGTCCAGTCGTCCGGGTGCTCTGCGTGCCAGCGGAGCACGTCCCTGATACATTCATAGTACTGGCTGTCCTTCGGGATGCAGCGAAGCCCCGCCTCGATGATCTTGATCATATCCTTCTCGAAGAACGCCTCGGCGTACATTCCGGCGACAAACTGCCCGCCGTAGAGGCCATCGCCGTAGTTCATCAGCCGCCCGAACTTCTCACCCAACTGGATCGCCACGTTGGGCATGCCTGGAGCGATCAGCCCGGCGTAGTCCGCCTCGATCTGATAGTCGATGTCGTCCGCGTGCTTGTTGAACTTGGGGTGGCCCGAATCCGGCGGAGCGATGCCGTTCCGCAGGTTATCACGCCCAGCCTTGTTCGCGTGCCAGAGCGGATAGCCGCTATTGGCGAAATCGATGCCCGCTTGCCGAATGGACACGTCGAATCCGTGCACCTCCAGCGTTCGCAGGAAGGTCATCTCCACATAGATGTCGTCCTGCTCGAACTGGTTGATCATCGCGGGTTTCCACTCGGGCATCTGGTCCTCGGGGATGATAGCCCCCTTGTAACGAAACTCGGTAGGTCCGCCCCACCCGACACCGGCCATCTGGCCGATCCATCCCGCTTTCATTCTGTCGACATACTCCGCCGTGGGAATCTGCCGCACATTCTCTCTGCCGGGGGTCAGTTTGGCCAACGGCGCACGTCCGCAGCCGAAACCGCCTACGATGCTGAGAACCCCGACGACGTGCAGTGCCCAACCTCGCTTCATGGTGTACCTCCTTAATTCCAAACCTTCCCGATGCACCCCAGAGGCCCGGCCCCCGGACGTTGGTCCACAGCGTGATGGAGGCCGCAGAGCCGTGCTCAATTCCAGCTTATATCGCCTCCCGCGCAGCCGGTAAAGGCAAATCGGGCCGGTCGGTCGCACTTGGGCGACAGGGGCGTTCGCTGGCGATGCATATTTGTAAGTGTGCGTTGCATTGACGGGACCAGCCGGTATAATGAGGCCCGTTTGAGGCCACTGCGGGAGACGTCCTTCTTTGAGCCTCCGAATGGACCGAACCCGAAATGATGAACCAGATGCGAAATGCCAGCCTGCTTGTGTTGATGGCGATATCGTGCTTGGGCGTCTCGGCGACCGAGACATCCAGGCCCCAGGACGGGACCGAGCGGAAATCCGTTGTCGCCGATCCTCACCAGCGCTACCTGCAAGCCGTTGCCAAGCTTAAGGACACGACGCGTGCCGGGGACGCCGGAGACGTCAAAGATGCGCTGGCCCGCATCAAGGATGACTTTCCACAGCACGCCGGGCCCGACCTCGAGCTTTTTGCGGTGGGCGAGCTGGAGTTCTGGAACGACCGCTACGCCAGAGCAATGGTCAAGTACGAGAAGCTGTTGAAGGATCACCCAACCAGCGAGTTTGCCAATGCCGTGATGGACCGGCAATTCGAGATCGCCACCGCCTACCTGGCTGGTCGCAAGAAACGCGTGCTAGGCCTTATCAACATCCGCGGCTATGCCGAAGGCGTGGAGATCATGGAGAAGCTCAGCGACCGCACCGGCCTGGACGAACCCAACAGCATCGGTCTGAAGGCTGCTATTGCTGTGGCCGAGCACTACGAAGCGAGGGAAAAGTACATCGAAGCCTATCTCAAATGGTCCGAGATCGCATCGTATTGGGAGATGGGGCCCATCGGCAAGAGGGCGATCCTTCGGATGGCGGAAGACAACTTCGCGGCCTACAACAAGCCGCCGGAGAAGCGGCAGCCGCTGCTGGATGCCTCCAAGCTGACGACGGCCAAGACCTACTACGAGCGGTTCGCTCTGCGTTATCCGGAGGACGCCGCAAAACACGACATTCCGGCCAAACTTGAGCGAATCGACGAGCAGATGGCCTACAAGCAGTATACGATCGGCCGCTACTACCAGCGCACCAAGCGGGTGGAGGCCGCCAACCTTTACTACGACATGGTGACCGAAAACTGGCCCAACACCGAAGCGGCCCAAATGGCCAAGGAAGCCCGGCAGGAGCTCCTCGACAGGATGCAAGCCCGTGAACAGTAGTCCGCGTACAATCCGATGCCGCTGGGTTCTTCTGCTTGCTGCCGGTGCGCTGGCCGCGACGGGACTGGCCGGTTGTGCTTCGCCGGGCGGCTATTCGAACCAGAGCCTGTATCCGGAGGACATCCAAAGCGTCTGCCTGGAGATGTTCGACAATCGCAGCTTCCGCCGGGGCGTCGAATACACGCTGTCCGACGCACTGGCCAAGCGTATCGAGACCATGACCCCTTACAAGATCGTTTCCAGCAGAGACCGGGCCGACAGCGTCATCACCGGCCAGTTGATCTCTATCGACGAGTCGGCACTGACCATCGAACGTGAACTGGCGCGGCCGCTGGAGAAGGAGGTGGTGCTGACGGCGACCGTGAACTGGAAGAATCTCAACAACGGCCAGCTCATGATCAATAGCCGGACAGTCACCGCCGCGGCCAGCTACTCAGATTTCCAGAACCAGGACTTCACCTATGCCGCGGCCCTCGCGGCAAACAAGCTGGCCCAGAAGATCGTAGAGCTAATGGAAACCCATTGGTAAACTGCGCAAGATGGACAACCCTCGGGGGGAAATGCATGATGGACGACTCCCCGGACACGGAATCGAACGTTACGCTATGAAGAGAGATCAGGATAACTCGTCATCGCCACCCCCCCGCGATGGGAACAGGCGTTTGGGCAAGAAACCGCCGCTACCGAGCTATCGGCGCGGCCCCTTCAGTTGGCTGATTGTCGCCATCATCGTCTTCACAATCATGATGATGCTTCAGCAGGGCCTGGCGACGAACACGCTGCGGTGGGATGAGTTTCGCACGCACCTCGAACAGGGCGACATCGAACGAATCGACATCGGGGACACGCAGATCGTCGGCAAGTTCAGGAAAGAGGCAGCGCCCGATCCGAAATCGCTGTCGTTCCAGGTCAACTACCGGCCGGAAAGCGGCGCCAAGGAACAGCTCAACGCCATCATTGAGTCGCTCGATGCGAAGGCCGCCGAGGATCCCAAATACGCGCTGGAATGGGAGTACACCAAGCAACAGGTCTGGCTGATCATGCTGATCAACTGGGTGCTTCCCATCCTGTTGCTGGTGGGCTTTTTCTACTTCTTCTTCGCCCGCAATCTGCGAGGCGGCGCCGGCGGCATGCTGATGTCCTTCGGGCGCAGCCGCCATAAGGTGCAGGGCAAGGATCGGGTCCGGGTTACCTTCAAGGACGTAGCCGGGATCGAGGAAGCCAAAGACGAAGTCGGCGAGATCATCGAGTTTCTCAAGAATCCCAAGAAGTTCCAACGGCTCGGCGGGCGCATCCCGCGAGGCGTTCTGCTGATCGGTCCCCCCGGCTGCGGCAAGACGCTACTGGCCAAGGCCATTGCCGGCGAGGCGGACGTACCGTTCTTCAGCATCTCCGGCAGCGATTTCGTCGAGATGTTCGTCGGCGTCGGCGCCTCGCGCGTGCGCGACCTGTTCAAGCAGGCCAAGGACAACTCCCCCTGCATCATCTTCCTCGATGAGATCGATGCAATCGGCCGCCGGCGCGGGGCTAGCTTCGTGGGCGGAGGACACGACGAACGCGAGCAGACGCTCAACGCGATTCTGGTCGAGATGGACGGCTTCGATACGAACGATCAGGTGATCGTCATCGCGGCGACGAACCGCGCCGACATTCTGGACAACGCGCTGACGCGGCCGGGACGGTTCGACCGGCAGGTGATCGTGCCGTTGCCCGACCTGAAGGGCCGCGCCGAGATCCTGCGTGTCCATGCCCGAAAGGTCAAGATCGGACCGAACGTAGACCTGAATCGCCTGGCCCGGGGCACACCCATGTTCAGCGGCGCCGACCTGGCGGCCATCATCAACGAAGCGGCTCTGGCCGCGACCATGTCGAACAAGGACTTCATCGAGATGGCCGACCTCGAAGAGGCCCGCGACAAGGTCCGTTGGGGACGAGCCAAGAAAAGCCGGGTCATCGACAGCAAGGAACGGGAAATCACCGCCTACCATGAGGCCGGTCATACCCTCGTGCAGTCCTTGCTGAAGGACGCCGACCCGCTTCATAAAGTCAGCATCATCCCGCGCGGGCCGATGGGCGGCGCGACGTTCGCACTGCCCGAGAAGGACCGCACGATCTTCACGCGGCGCTATTGCACCGCGCTGCTGAAAGTCTGCTTCGGAGGACGCATCGCCGAGGCGATGTTCTGCGACGACATCTCCAGCGGCGCTCAGATGGACATCGAGCAGGCCACGCGGATCGCCAAGCAGATGGTCCTGACCTGGGGCATGAGCGAGCGGCTCGGGCCTGTCAGCTACGGCCCGGACGGGACGCGTGACATGGGGTACTTCCTGCAAGCCGAGAGGGAGTATTCCGAGAGCACCGCCGAGACAATTGATGCCGAAATCCGACGTATCACAGACGAGGCGTACGCAGAGGCCAAGCTGCTGATCGAAGAGAACAAGGCCCGCCTGGAGGGAATCGCCAAGGCCCTGCTCAAGTACGAGACGCTCGACGCCGACGACGTCAAGCTCATCCTGGCAGGCGGGCAACTGGACAAGCCTACCGTCAGCGATCTGCTGGCCGCCGAGCAAGCCAAGAACGGCAACGGGGGAGGAGCCGAGCCGAAAGCGCCGCAGGCATCATCCGCGAACTGAGGTTTTCGCCTTGTTGTTGGCAGGGATATCGAGATGAATGCAAGCAGGCAGGTCATCGTATGCGCTGTGTGGATCGCTCTGTGCGGCTCGTGGGCCAGCGGCGCCGAGGGCGACGAGGCGGTTGAGCTGGCGCGCGTGGACGACGAGTACTCTCAGGTCCGTCTCGAAGCGATACGCACCGACGATCGACCGGCTTTGGCCGTGGTCTTCACAGGCACCGACGACCTGCACTACTACGCGAGATCCGAAACCGCCCCGGCCCCGCAATTCAACCTGAGGATTCGCCCTTCGGGAGACGGCCTGGAGTTCGGCGAGGCGGTCTTCCCTCCCTGGCAGATGTTCCACGACGTCGGGCTCGAGAAGGACGTGGAAGTCCACGTCGGCGACTTTCGTGTCCTGGTCCCTTTGAGTTCGACGGCGAGTGAGCCGGTCCGCGTTAGCGTTCGCATCACCGGCATGGCCTGCACGAGCCAGTTGTGTCTGCCTCCTTTCGACAAGACGGTGACCGCCGTCATCCACTTCGCGGGCGGGACCGCAACAGGACAGACCCAAGCCAAACCGGCAGAGGCGCCTCCCGTCGTGCAGACAGGCACGCCGGTGTCCTCATCCGTTCAGGAGCCGACCCAGCCGAATGGGACATCGAGCCGACAGGAAGTCCTGCCCTACAGCACAGCGGTGTACTATCTGCTGGCCATCGTCGCGGGCCTCTCGATCAACATCATGCCGTGCGTGCTGCCGGTGATCCCGTTGATCCTGATGCGGCTGATCGACCAGTCCAAGCGATCCGGCGGCGGTCGTCTGGCGGGCGGGCTGGCATTCTGCGCCGGCGTGATTCTGTTCTTCGCGGCTTTCGCCCTCGTCTCGGCGATCATCAACCTCACGACCGGCGCGGTCCTCGACCTGAATAGCCTCTTTCGCTATCCCAAGGCGGTCATCGTGTTGTTTCTGGCAATCGTGTTCTTCGGCCTGGCCATGCTGGACGTGATCACGCTGTCAGTGCCGTCGGGCCTCGCAAGCAGACAGAGCGCCGGCTCCGGCCTGCTCGGCACGGCGGGGATGGGGTTCTTCGCTGGCGTGCTCAGCACCCCGTGCAGCGGCGCCCTGCTCGGATTCGTTCTCGTCTGGGCGCAGACCCAGCCTCTGCTGGTCAGCAGCATCGCGATCGTGCTGATGGGCGCCGGGATGGCCCTGCCCTACGCCGTGATCGTCTCTGTCCCCTCCCTGATGGATCGCATTCCCAAGCCGGGAACGTGGATGGAGATTTTCAAGAAATCCACGGGCTTTCTATTGTTCTTCATCGCCGTCAAGATCACGCTGGCGGCTCTGCCGAAGGACCGTCTCCTGAACGTTCTGCTGTACGGGATCGTGTTCAGCTTCTGCGTCTGGATGTGGGGCACGTGGGTGGGGTTCGCGACGCCTGCCAGAAAGAGACGTCTGGTTCGATTCATCGCGCTGGTTCCGGCGGTCGGCGGCGCCCTGTGGCTGCTTCCGGCATGGGACGCCCCCGAAGGAGGCGCGGTCGACTGGCAAGCGTACGATCGCGCCGTCGTCGACGGCGCCGCATCGCGCGGCCGGCCGGTCCTGCTGAAATTCACCGCCGATTGGTGCACCAACTGTAAGGTCGTGGAACGGAAGGTCTACCGCGATCCCGGGGTGATTCAACAATTGCAGAAGAAGAACGTGCTGGCGGTCCTGGCGGACACCACAGTCATCGACTACCCTGCGACACAAGACCTCCGGCAAGTCTATGGCGAGGCGGGCAACGTGCCGGTGACGATCGTGCGTCTGCCCGACGGTAACGTGCACAAGCTGCGAGGGATTTTCGACAAACAGGAACTGATCGATCTACTCAAGACGTTGCCGGAGGGACCGAGGTAGATGGCAAAGAAGAAGGCCGCCGGGCAGGCGAACAGGAAATCCAGTGCCAGGGCCAGCGGCTTTGACAAGGCCGCCGCTCAGCAGCGTGTCAAAGACATCTGGCCCATCCTGAAGAAGACCTATCCCGACGCCAAAGTCGCGCTGAACTTCACCAATCCGCTCGAACTGCTCGTCGCGACGATCCTCTCGGCCCAGTGCACGGACGTGCGCGTCAACATCGTAACCAAAGACCTCTTTGAGAAGTACCGATCCGCCTCTGACTGGGCCGGGGCGGACGTCAGAGAAATCGAAGAAGATATCCGGACCACCGGGTTCTTCCGCAACAAGGCACAGAACATCAAGGGCGCCTGCACCCGGATTGCCAAGGAATTCGGAGGGAAGGTCCCTCAGACAATGGAGGAGTTGACCGCCCTTCCCGGCGTTGGTCGAAAGACCGCCAACGTGGTGCTCGGCAATGCCTTCGGCACCCCCGGAATCGTGTGCGACACCCACGTGATTCGCCTCTCCCGCCGCCTTGCACTGTCCGATAACTCGGACCCGGTAAAGCTGGAGTTCGATCTGGCCGAAATAGTTCCCAAGAAGGATTGGACGCTGTTCAGCCATTTGCTGGTTTTCCACGGCCGGAACCTCTGCAAGGCCCGAAAGCCCGACTGTCCGGCCTGTCCGATCGCGGCCTTCTGTCCGGCCGCCCATCGACCCGACCTGTGGTAGCAGAACGGTCGACCATCTGAATCAGTGGAAACGAATGAAATGATCGACACCCCCGACAAACCGGTGCAAGACCTGTGGCGGATGTTCCGGATCATGGCCGAATTCACGGAAGGATTCGAGGAACTGGCCTCCGTCGGTCCAGCCGTTTCGATCTTCGGTTCGGCCCGCACGCATCCCAATCACCGCTACTACAAGATGGCCGTTCAGACCGCCTGCCAAGTCGCCAAGGCCGGGTTTGCGGTCATCACCGGAGGCGGAGGCGGCATCATGGAGGCCGCCAACAAGGGCGCCGCCAAGGCCGGCGGGACCAGCATCGGCCTGAACATTGAGCTGCCGATGGAACAGATCCCCAATGACTACCAAAACCTCTCTCTGCACTTTCGCTACTTCTTCGTGCGCAAGGTCATGTTCCTCAAGTACGCACACGGGTTCATCGTCTTCCCCGGCGGTTACGGAACGATGGATGAACTGTTTGAGTCGCTCGTTCTGATCCAGACGCTCAAGCAGATCCAGTTCCCGGTCATCCTGATGTGCCATGAGTTCTGGGACGGGCTGATTGCCTGGCTGAAGGACACGATGCTGGGTGAGCACGGATACATCTCGCCGGAAGACCTCAACGTCTTCACCGTGACTGACGACCCGGCCGAAGCGGTCAAGATCATCACGGACTTCCGCGATCAGCGCGGCCGGATCGGCCTGACTATGCCGCCCGGCATGAAGAAGGAATCGGGCTCCGAGCCCCGGCCCGACGCCACCCAGTTCACCGGCTGACGCACCCGGACCGGCCATCCCACAAACGAAACGCCATCACTCGTGCCGCAGCGACTCGATGGGGTCCATGTTGGCGGCCCGATAGGCCGGATATAGACCGAAAGCGATGCCGACGGCCCCGCTGATGCCGAACGCCAGAATCAGCGAACTGCCCGTAATCACCGTGCGCATCTGCCCGAAGTGCGTCACGAAGAACGGGATCAGCGCGCCGAGCCCCATCCCGAGCAGGCCGCCCGACAGCGTCAGGATCAGGGTCTCGGAGAGGAACTGAATTACGATGTCTCTCTTCTTGGCGCCGAGGGCCCGACGGATGCCGATCTCACGCGTACGCTCGCTGACGGTCGCCATCATGATGTTCATGATCCCGATGCCGCCCACCAGCAGCGAGATGGCCGCGATGGACCCGAGGACAATGGTGAAGATCCGCTGGAAGTCTTTGGCCTGCCGCATCAATTCCAGCGGGACGACGATCTCGTAATCGTTCTTCTTGTGAAAGCGGGACAGAAGTGTTTGGACGCTCTGGCGTGTCCCCATGACCATGTCCACATCCTGGACCTGCACGATGATCTCCTGGAGCTCGACCCGTTCCATCGTCCCGGCGCCGCCGGAGGAGACTTGCAGGGACATCTCTCCAAAGCGCTCTTTCACCGTCGTCAAGGGGACGTACATAGCGCCCACGTTGGCGCCGGCGGCCTTCTTGGCTCCGGTGGCGTCCTTCGTTTCCAGTTCGGTGGAAGCCGGCGTCTTGCTCTGCTCGGTGGCAATCCCCACCACGCGGTAGTAGTCTCCGCCGATCTTCACATCCTGGCCGATGGGGTCGTCGAAGGCGAACAGCTCCTTGACCACGCGTTCGTCGAGAACACAGACACCCTGCTTGTAGTGCATGTCAGTGGTGCTGAGAAAACGCCCGAACCGGACACGGGTGGGAGAGATCTCCGGATACCAGGGGACGGTCCCGACGACCTCCAGAGACACCCGGCGAGTGCGATACAGCGCCTGCTGTGAGATCCGCCGGTTCGGCACGATCACCTGGACGTCCGGAATGCCGTTCTGAAACCGTTCGGCGTCGTCGTAGGTCAGGCCATATTCCATCAGGGTCTGCTGTTGCCCTCCGGCGGCCTGGTCTTCGGGCGGCTTGATGGTCCTGATGATAATGTTGCGGCTGCCGAGCTGGGCGATCTTCTCCTGGGCGTCCCGGCTGGCCCCCTCGCCGATCGCCAGCATGGCGATGACGGACGAGACGCCGAAGATGATGCCCAGCGCCGTCAGCGTCGACCGCAGCCGGTGCATCCAGAGGCTCTTGGCTCCCAACTTGATCGTGCGTTTGAGACGAAAGAAGAACATAGCGTCCTACCGTGTGTTGAACTCCTCTTTGTCAATGCGCCCGTCGAAGAGCCGAATCACCCGTTCGGTACGCGTGGCGATATGCTCATCGTGGGTCACAACGATCAGCGTCTTGCCCTCGTCACGAAGGCGATCCAGGATCGTGAGAATCTCGGCCCCGCTCGAAGAGTCCAGGTTTCCCGTCGGCTCGTCGGCGAGAATGATCAGCGGGTCGTTCGCCAGCGCCCGGGCGATGGCCACGCGCTGCTGCTGGCCGCCGCTCAACTCCGATGGGCGATGTTTGAGCCGGTCGCCCAAGCCGACCATCGTGGCCAGTTCGCAAGCCCGTTCGGCGCTCTCGTGCTCGCTGTACCCCTGATAGTACATGGGGATTTCAATGTTCTCGACGACGTTCAACTGGGCGATCAGGTTGAAGGACTGGAAGACAAAGCCGATGCGCGCTCCGCGAATCATGGACAGATCGTCGTCATCCAACGCGGAAACGCTCTGGCCGCCGAGACGGTAGTCACCGCTGCTTGGACGATCGAGGCAACCGATCATGTTCAGAAGGGTCGACTTGCCGGAACCACTCGGCCCCATGATCGCCACGTACTCGCCGCGCGCGATAGCGAGATTGATCTCTCGCAGCACCCGCAGTTCGGTGGCTCCGAGTTGGTAGCTCTTGCACAAGTCTTCCATCACCAGGATGGGACCTTCGGCGTCGAAATCGAGCTCTTGACGAAAGTCTATCATCGTTGCAGGTATCCTTCGCCTCCTGTCGGGGCCGGAACATCACTTCGCCTGGTCATCCGCCGGCGGCGCTGGCGGTGCTGCCTCGGACTGGCCGCTGGGCGGAGTCTCCTGGCCGGCCTGCCCACCCGCAGGATCGTTCCCGCCACGGCGACCGCGGCCACCACCCTGTCGCTGGAAACGCTCCATCATCTGCTGGCGCTGCTCGGGCGTCATCTCCATCATCCGCTGACGCTGTTCAGGCGTCATCTCGGCGCCACCGGGCATCCCCGGACCGCCGCCCTGACGCTGGAAGCGTTCCATCATCTGTTGCCGCTGCTCGGGCGTCATCTCGGCGCCGCCGGGCATCCCCGGACCGCCGCCCTGACGCTGGAAGCGTTCCATCATCTGTTGCCGCTGCTCGGGCGTCATCTCGGCGCCGCCGGGCATCCCCGGACCGCCGCCCTGACGCTGGAAGCGTTCCATCATCTGTTGCCGCTGCTCGGGCGTCATCTCGGCGCCGCCGGGCATTCCCGGGCCACCGCCTTGACGCTGGAAGCGTTCCATCATCTGCTGCCGCTGCTCGGGCGTCATCTCGGCGCCGCCCGGCATTCCCGGACCATCGCCCTGACGTCTGAACTGGCGCATCTGCTGCCGCATCTCATCGGTCATCTCCACCCCGCCCGGCATCTGCGGAGTCGCCGGGGCTGGCCCCATCGCCTCTCCTGCCGGCGCCGCGGCGGATGAGTCGTTCGCGTCGCTCGCATTGCTTCCGTTCTTCCGCGGTCGCTCACGGAACGACGAAGTGGCCGCAGACTCCGTGAACAACGGAGGATTCAGCAGCACTTCTTCGCCGCCTTCCAGACCGCTGACGATCTGCACAAACGTGTCGTTGAAGGCGCCGGTCTGCACCTCGCGCGGCTGCGGCCCCTGCGGGGTTGCGATGTAACAGACCTTCCGACCTCCACGAGTAGCGACAACCTGAATCGGCACGATGACCACGTCGTCCAGCTCGCGCACGAGAACCTCGACCCGGCACGACATCCGCGTTCGGAGGAAGTCGTGCGTCCCGTCGATCTTCACCAGGGTCGTGTACACCTTCAGGTCCGGATTCATGAAGCCGCGCTGCTGGTCGGGCAGCGGAGCCACTTCCAGCACTTCGCCGTGGAGCACCTGGTCGGGAAACGCATCCATGACGATCGTGGCCGGCTGTCCCGGACGGACCTTGTCCACCTCGGTCTCGTGCACGCTGATCTCGGCCACCATGGTGGCGGTATCGGGCATCGAGATGATCGTCTGGCCTTCAAAGACGGTCTCGCCCTCGGCGATCATGCCGCTGCCGGCGCCACCGCCTCCTCGGCCTCGCATCGCGCGGAACATGTCTCCCGTGCTGCCGGTGCCGTAGATCACCAGGCCCGGGGCCTTGGCGCGCATCGTGCAGTTGGCGATCTGCTGCTCGAGCTCGCTGACGCGCTTCTGCTGCGCCCGGAGCCGCTCCTGGGCGTTGGCCAATCTGGCCTGCGCCTGCGCCAATTTGGAGCGGCATTCCGCGAAGGTTCGTTCGAGCTTGCGTCCGGCTTCAATGTAGTCGCTCAGGGCCTGCTCGGCATCCTTCGGGAAATCGTAACGAAGGAACAGATCCAGATTCACCTTGGCGTTCTGCTCGGCGAATTCCCGGTTGACGACCGTGAGCCGGTCCCCCTGCAAATCCAGTTCCGAGACGTAATTGGCGTCGTGGAGCTTCTCCGTTCCAGCCAATCGCGCCTGCGCCGTTTTCAGGTTGCCCTCGGCGAGAACGATGTCGTCGTTCAGCCGCTTCAGCTCCTGCCCGGCGGCCGTGCCGTCCAGCATGTTGGGATCATCCCTGACCTCCACCAGAAACGGCGCCACGTACTCGGTCAGGTCCACCGCATCGTTGACGTCTCGCGTCAGCCGTTCCGCCAGAGCCGCCCCGAGGTACTTCTGAAGATCCAGCAGAGCGAACCGAACCTGGAGCCGCCCATCAGCAACGTCGCTCTCATTCTGAATCACCTGAATGTCGTAGGCCTCCTTCGCGGAGGTCTCGGTCTCCTGGTCGCTGGCCAGTTCCATCCTCTCCTGGATCAACTGGTCTTCCAGGGAGGAGGAATCCAGCTTGACCAGGACCATCCCGTCGTCGACGTCCTTCTGACTGATGTACGCCCCGGACGGAACGATGCTCAGGATCGTGATCTGCGCGCCGCGCGATTCCACCTCGCAGCGGTACTCGATGGACTTGTGCGCGCGGATGCTGCCGCCCTCGCTGACCGTGATGACCAGGTTGTCCCGGCGCGCCGTGAACGTGCCCCCGGACGTTGTGCCGGCGCCCGCATTCCCCTTGATGGAAGCCACCAGCACGACCGCGCCTGCCGCAATGAGAAAGAGAACCAACGGGAGCAACCATCGCCGCTTCTTCGGTCGCCCAGTCCGCTGGATGGCCGGATGTTTGCTCGCCGATTTGTCCTGCATCGAACTGCCTGCATTAGGTTTCATGGTGCCGTATGCTCCCACATTCCATCCGGTCTGACCTGTAAGACGCCGATATCTCGAAAGAAGCTCATCTTCGCAATCGTGTGATCGACCAGCGCGCTGAGCACGTCATTCTGTGCCCGCACGAGCGCATCCTCGGAGTCGAGCAGCAATCGCACGGTTCCGCGCCCGTACTGGAGCGACAGCTTCTCGACCTCCACGCGCTTCCGGGCCAGGTTCAGCCCGATCTGCTGGATCCGATAGCTCTCGGCCGTCTCCGCCAGATCGCGATACGCCTGGCGGACGCCGAGTTTGATCTCGTCCACCTGCTCTTCATAGCCTCGCTGACGCTGCTGGGCCGTGATCAGCGCCTCGCGATACGCATTACGCTCCGCTTTTCGGTCCAGCGGCAGGTCGCCCTCCAATCCCAGCCGATAGTTGCCCTCGTCGAATTGTAGCGAGGCGAACTTCGTCTCCGGTTCCGAGGCGACGTTCGCGCTGCCGACCAGGTTCAATTGAACGCCCAGCCCTTTGGCTGCCAGCTCCAGCTTCCTTTGGGCATCGTCGAGGCCATCGCGGGTGTTGGCCAAATCCAGACGACGATCCAGGGCCAGCTCCATAGCCTCGACCTCGGTATACGCCGGCTCGCTGATCCCGATGTCGGCCAGCGCCGTCAACTCGTTCGGATCGAGCGTCACGTTGGCGTCGGTGGGCAAGGCCAGGCGGACCTTGAACGTGTCCAGCGTCTGTTCATAACGCTGGCGCGCCGAAACCAGCGCCTGCTCGGTGGTGAGCAGCCGCTGCTCGGCTTCACCCAAATCGTACGCGGGTCGCTGACCTACGTCGACCTCCATGCGCAACTGGTTCGTCGATTCCACCTGCCTGGCGTAGCTGGCCTCCTGGATGAGAACGGCCTCCCGCTGCTGCAAGACCCGATAGTAGTCGCTGATGACCGAGACCACAAAGGTCTGACGGTAGCGGTTGAACGTACGGATTCGATACAACACATTGCGCTCGGCCTGTGTCAGGTTCTCCCATTCGGACAGACCGGCGCCGGCGCCGAGGATCGGAAAGGCCAGGGTGGACGTGAGCACGGAACCCAGCGAGGTTTGCGGGTCCCCCGTCAGGAACCGGCTCCAGTCCAGGGCCAGACCGCTGGTGACCCGAAGGCCATTGGCAAGGAGAAACGTCTTGTTGACGCTGCCTTCGGCCCCTGCAGTGATGTCCTCCCGCTCGTTGTTTCTCGCATAGAAGGCGTCGAACGTTCCGAGCCATTGCGGCGCGTACCGATGCCGCGTCAGCGTCAGGTCCAGCGCCGCCAGGTAGAGCGATTCCTTCTGGGACTGGTATTCCCGGCTGTACTGCGTCGCGATCTCGACCGCTTCGGCCAGGCTCAAAACGCGGTCGGACGGGACCGCTTCGAGGACCTCCACGTTATTCGGACCGCCGTCGCTGATCCGGTAGTTGGCCATCTGCCCGAAGTCATCCTGCCACTTGTCTTCGAGGATCTCGTAGACTTCCTTGTCCGCCTGCGCCTTGTAGTGCTCCCGGCTGCATCCGCCGGCCATACCGAAGATGAACACAAAGCACAGCATCCAGGTTGAAAGGAGGGCATATCCGGCTTGGTGCAACCCCAAGTCGTTCCGAGAATCAGCAGTCACAGATTGGCCTCCATCGCACAGTTTTTCCATCGTTGCGGGCCAGCCGCATCCCGGGCAGCGAACCGCCTGTCCACCTCTGCCCCCGCAGCGATTCGCTGCGTGCATTGTATGGGGACCCGGCGCCGCCACAAAGCACATTCTGTACGAAAGACGTCTTCCGCCACCCCCACATTGCAGAAAAGTGGGGAGAACAGAGCCGTCAAACGCCGGCACGACGGACAGTTAGAGAGGATCACAGACCCGCAAAGGGTGAAAGACGGGATTCGAACCCGCGACCCCCAGAACCACAATCTGGTGCTCTAACCAGCTGAGCTACTCTCACCACAAAAACAAGGTGCGCCGAGGAATCCCGACGCACCTTGCATTGTACCGCCGAGACGGTGTCTGTCAATACCGTCTTACTTGTTTCTGACCGCTGCCTGGGCCGCCGCGAGCCGGGCGATCGGCACGCGGAACGGTGAGCAGGACACGTAGTTCATGCCCACCCGGTGGCAGAAGTCGATGCTGCTGGGCTCGCCGCCGTGCTCGCCGCAGATCCCGACTTTCAGGTTCTTGCGGGTCTTGCGGCCGAGCTTGGTGCCCATCTCGACGAGTTTGCCGACGCCCGTCTGATCCAGCTTCTGGAACGGATCATCGCTATAGATACCCTTGCGGACGTACTCGCCGAGGAACTTACCGGCATCGTCGCGGGAGAAGCCCATCGTCATCTGCGTCAGGTCGTTGGTCCCGAAGCTGAAGAACTGGGCCTCCGTGGCGATGTCGTCAGCCGTCAGGGCGGCCCGCGGCACCTCGATCATCGTGCCGACCATGTAGGGGATCTTCGCCTTGCGCTCTTTGAAGACCGCGTTGATTTCATCGACGATATCGTCCTTGACGATCTTCAGCTCGGCTACGGTGCCGACCAGCGGGATCATGATCTCGGGCAACACCTTCTTGCCCTTCTTTTTCACGTTCAGAGCCGCCTCGATGATGGCGCGGCCCTGCATCCGGGCGATCGCCGGGTAGGTGATCGACAGACGGCAGCCACGATGGCCCAGCATCGGGTTGAACTCGTGCAAGGAAGAGACCTTCTCCTGCACCACCTTTGGCTTGACGCCCAGCCGACGGGCCATCTCGGCCTGGCTGGCGGCGTCCTGCGGCAGGAACTCGTGCAGCGGCGGGTCCAGCAAGCGAACCGTCACGGGCAACCCCGCCATCGCGGTGAAGATGCCCTCGAAATCGCCCCGTTGCAGTGGAAGCAGCGCCTTCAGAGCGCCTTCGAACTGCTTCTTGGCGACGCCGTACTCTTTGTCCATCGCCTTCTTGGCCTTGTCGTTCTCCGCCGTCTCGACAGCCCGCAGATACGCCGCGTAATCGTCGGCAGCCAGGATCATCTGCCGCACCGGCCAGATGCGATCGCCCTCGAAGAACATGTGCTCGGTTCGCGTCAGGCCGATGCCCTCGGCGCCGAAATCGCGGGCCCGCCGGGCATCAGCCGGCGTGTCGGCGTTGGTGCGGATGCCCAGGGTGCGAATCTGATCGCACATCTTCATGAACTTGCCGAAATCGCCGCTGAGCGAGGCCGAAACCGTCGCCAACTGGCCGCTCATGACCTCGCCCTTGGAGCCGTCGAGGCTGATCCAGTCGCCTTCTTTCAGGGTGACCCTTCCGACGCTCAGTTTCCTGGCGGTGTAATCGATGTTCAGGTTGCTGACGCCGGCGACACAGCATTTGCCCATTCCGCGCGCCACCACGGCTGCGTGGCTGGTCATACCGCCGAACGCGGTCAGGATGCCCTGAGCCGCATCCATGCCGCCGATGTCTTCCGGACTGGTTTCCTTCCGGACCAGAATGACCTTCTTGCCCTTGTCGCGCCACTGTTCGGCCACCTCGGCGGTGAAGACGATCTGGCCGACCGCCGCACCGGGCGATGCCGGCAGACCCTTCGCAATGACATCCCGCTTGGCCTTCGGATCGAATTGCGGGTGCAGCAACTGATCCAGTTGATCGGGCGTGACGCGCGTCACGGCGTCCTTCTTGGGGATCAGCCGCTCGTTGACCATATCCACGGCGATCTTCACGGCTGCCGGCGCCGTGCGCTTGCCGGTACGCGTCTGAAGGATATAGAGCTTCTTTTCCTGGATGGTAAACTCCATGTCCTGCATGTCTTTGTAGTGCTTCTCCAGGCGCGTCATCAGCCGGGTCAGATCGGTATATGCCTTCGGCATGACCTTGCTGAGCTTGGTCAGTTCGATGGGTGTACGGATGCCGGCCACCACGTCCTCGCCCTGAGCGTTCATGAGGAACTCGCCGTAGAATTCCTTCTGGCCCGTGCTGGGATTACGGGTGAAGCAGACGCCCGTGCCGCAGTCGTCGCCCATGTTGCCGAAGACCATCGCCTGGACATTGACCGCGGTGCCGAGCAATCCGGTGATGTTATTCAACTCACGATAGCGGACGGCGCGAGCGCCGTTCCACGAACCGAACACGGCGTTGATCGCGTGGGTCAACTGGACCTTCCCGTCCTGCGGAAACATCTCGCCGACGTGTTGCTTGTAGACCTTCTTGTATTCCTCGACGACGCCGTGCAGTTGCTCGGCGTTCAGGTCGCTGTCCACTTTCACGCCGGCCTTCTTCTTGGCCGCATGAATCTTCTCTTCGAAGTAATCATGGTGGCAGCCGATCACCACGTCGCCGAACATGTCAATGAACCGACGATAGATGTCGTAGGCGAAACGGGCGTTGCCGGTCTTCCTGATAATGCCTTCCACGACCTCGTCGTTCAGACCGAGGTTCAGGACCGTATCCATCATGCCGGGCATCGAGGAGGCCGCACCGCTTCGAACGCTGACCAGCAGCGGACGCTCCGGGTCGCCCAAACGCATCCCCATCGCCCTCTCGAGCTTGGCCAGGTTCGCCGCAACTTCCTCGGCCAACCCCTTCGGCCACTTGCCACTGGACTTGTAGTATTCTCCGCACACCTTCGTGGCGATCGTGAAACCCGGAGGCACAGGCACGCCCAGGTTGGTCATTTCGGCGAGATTGGCGCCTTTGCCCCCCAAGAGTTCTTTCATCTTGGCATTGCCTTCAGCCTTTCCGTTGCCGAAGAAATACACCCGTTTTTCTGCCATGCTTGCTTTCTCCTTCTTGCTCGTGTTGTCTGTTCGAGAGCACTTTCGTTTCCGGATTGGCTCCGCCGATTTCCCCCTTGCTGCGGCACATCGTCTTCTGCCGTGCAGACAAAGGCCCGTCAATCTATCGCACCCCGCCGATGTTGTCAACGAGGAAAAGTGGATTTTTGCCTTCGGCTTCTTCCGTGTCGCACGGCGACGGCAGGGGTTCGGTTCCGGCCGTTGCGTCCGGTCCATCCGCTGCATGTGGATGAGAGGGCCCCAGAATCCAGGAATGGCACACGCCTTGGAGGGGGGAAATCATGCCGTATCTTGCGTGTCGTGGCTCTTGTTCTCGGCCTTCTTGAGCGACATGTGCGCCAGCAGCATTCCCAATTCATAGAGGGCGTACAAGGGCACGGCCAGCGTGATCTGCGAAATCACGTCCGGCGGCGTAACGACCGCGGAGATAACGACCGTGCCAAGGACGACGTACTTGCGGACGCTGCGGAGCGTCTCCAGCGGCACCAGACCCGTCCGCACAAGAATGAAGATCGCGATCGGCGTCTGGAAGGCCAGCCCGAATACCAGCATGAGCACCGTCACAAAGGAGATGTACTTCTCCAGGGTCCAGTTGGCCGCCACCCCGACGATATCGCCGAACACCAGGAAGAACTTCAGCGATAGCGGCGCAACAATGAACAGGAAGAATAGTGCCCCGGCAATGAAGAGGCCCGCGGAGAACGGGACCGCCTGACGCACGTAACGCTGTTCGTGCTCGTAGAGTCCGGCGGCGACGAACATCCAGAGTTGGTAAAACACCCACGGGCAGGTCAGGATCAGGCCGGAGATCAGAGCGATCTTCATGTATGCCGTAAAGGCCTCCGGGATGCCCAGCACCTTCAGACGCGCATCGCGTGGGAGGTCTTTGTCCCCGGCGCCGCCGTACATCTGCTCCGTCCAGGTCTGGACGGCGTTGACCGAAACCTCCCGGATGAACCGGACGCGGTCCGGATCGATCGCCGGTGCGTTCGGGTCCGTCGCCAGGCGTTCCGTCAGGTCCGTGAAGAACACGTTGAGAAAGGCGAGGGTTTCCGATTGCACGCGCGGCAGTTCCGTCTTTTCGATCCGCTCACGCATCGCAATCTTGTAAGGTTTCTCGATGAACCGCAGAACGAAGGTGCCGAAGATCAGGGCCACGATGGAACCGACCGCCAGCCCCAGGATCGCCAGGATCAGTCGCGCGCGCAGCTCTTCGAGATGATCGCCTAAACTCATCGTGCAGCTTAGGGGATCCTGCTTCTTCATGGTATCGCCCATCTCGGTCGACAGCGGAGGGGTTCCCCGTCCGAAGGGGGTCAGCTTTTCAGATCGGGGTCGTCAATGCCCGAAGCGTCTTTCGCGTCCTTCACGACGTCGTCTTTGACCTTGCGGACGTCGTCGACCAGTTCATCGGAGGACTCCTTCGCTTCGTTGATCCCCTTCTTGAATTCGGTGAGGCTCTTGCCGACACTGCGGGCGATCTCTGGCAGGCGTCTGCCGAAGATCAGAAGTGCAACGATGAGAATGACCAGCCACTCCCAGTGGCCGGGCATCCACGCCAGGACATGCTGCGTCGAATCGATCATGGTCATCTCCTAAGTGCCTTGCTGCGTGCTCCCGTGCAAAATGGGGCATAGCATCCTGATGTCAACTCCTGGTAATTTTTGCCCTCCGCAGCATTCGGTACTTCGCGTACCTAGGGGAGGCGACAGCGCCATGGTGTTACTGTACCGGCATGCCAAGACCGCGTCAACGGAAATATACGCCGGCTTGCGACACGGGTTCTGGTTGCCGCATTGCGTTCAAACGGCAGTATACCTTTCCGCGAGGATGTCCGAGTCTGCCGCCAGCCATATCGGACCTGCCGGTGGGTGCGGTCTATGCCGCGCCATGTCGCCTGTGTGTAGCCTAAGAACTGCCGTAAGATGCTATATAACAATCCTTTATGTGCATATTGGTGATTTTCTTCTTGCCATGGAGCATCCGTTTCGGCTATAATACAAACGTCGAAGTTGATGGAAACTTGGGGGGCAGAAACGAATGATGAACAGCTTCTATTACGAAACTTGGCTGCCGTTTGTCATCAGCAAGAGACGCATCCTCGTTCTGGCCATTGCCAGCTATCTTGCTCTGTGCTGAACCCGCATCTTCCCGCTGGCCGATGCGCCGGACGTCGCCATTGGCGACTCAGCATTTCTGAACCGCTCGGACAACCCTGAGCACATCCTGCATTGCCGCAACATCGTGGACCCGCACGACAGAGACCCCCGCCAGCGCACACATCGCCACCGTTGCCGCCGTGCCGAAGACGCGATCAGCCGGCTCGGCACGACCGGTGATCGTCCCGATAAACCGCTTGCGGCTGGTGCCAACCAGTACGCGGTAATTCGTCGAGACAAATTGCTCTAAATGCTTTAATAAAAGGAGATTATGTTCGAATGTCTTGCCGAACCCGATCCCTGGATCGATCCAGATTCGCTCGCTGGGGATGCCGAATGATTCAGCTCGTCTGGCCCGCGCCAGAAGGAAGTGCAGGACCTGTCCAACCACATCGTCATACGTCGGGTCGGTCTGCATCGTCGCGGGCGTTCCCTGCATGTGCATCAGAACGACCGGAACCTGTGCTGTAGCTGCCAATTCCGCCATCCCGTCGTCCACCAGGGCCGTGATATCGTTGAGAATCGAGGCGCCTGCGTCCAGGGCTGCCCGCGCCACCTCGACATGGCAGGTGTCGATGCTGATCGGAACATCGATCTGATCTGTCAACCCCTCGATCACCGGCACCACGCGACGGATTTGCTCCCCCGCCGGGATGACAGCGGCACCGGGCCGGGTGGACTCGCCGCCGATGTCAATGATAGCCGCTCCCTGTGAGGCCATCTCTAAGCCGTGTGCAACGGCCTGGCTGACGTCGAGGAATTGGCCCCCGTCGCTGAAGGAGTCGGGCGTGACGTTCAGGACGCCCATGACCAGGCAGCCCGCCGAGAAGTCCAGACGGCCGCTGGGCCACTGGAGTACGTCGTCAGACGTCGTCTTCACGCCGCCGTCCTTTCACCTTGAAACCGATTCCCAGAAGCTTGCGCACCAGGGCCCCTCCCGGCTCAGGCACGACGACGGTCGTGTTGTGGAACTCCCGTCGCACCGGGTAGCCCTTTCGCAGGGCATCGAAGAACTGCCCCCTCGCCTCGGACGGCTCGCCGGCGATCCGCCTCAGGTCCCGGTCGTCCCGGACGATGGGGTAGACCTTCTCCACGGCCGATGCGATGGCCTCCTGCTCGTCGCCCACGTCATCGGGCAACTCGATCGTCGCCACGTCGGGAGCGGGCAGGAAATCGCCCACGTCGAACTTCGCCGGCAGGCCGAAGTGCTCGCAAAGGGCCTGGTAGATCATAATCAGGCCGGCGATCTTGCCGTCTAGCGAGTAGCCGGCGATGTGCGGCGAGCCCAGATCGACCGCATCAAGCAGGTCCGCGTCGATGTTCGGCTCGTTCTCCCAGACATCCAGAGCCACGGCCTTCAGTCGCCTGGCCGCGATGGCAGCCTTGAGGGCCTGCGAATCCACGACGGCGCCGCGCGAGGCGTTCACGAAGACCGCCCCCTGCTTGAGCGACGAGAAGAACCGCTCGTCCGCCAGATGATGGGTCTTGTCAGTCCCCTCCCGCGTCAGCGGCGTGTGCATCGTGATGAGGTCGCAGTCGAACACCGCCTCGATGGGCACGTATTTCGGGTCGCCCGTCCGCCGCTGGAGCGGCGGATCGTTACGTCGCACGTGCATCCCCAGCGCCTCGCACCTGGCCGCGACGCGCCCGCCGACGTTGCCGACCCCCACCACGCCGATGGACCGGCCGTCGAGGCGGATGCCGTGCCGTCGGCCGATCTCCAGCAACGCCGCGATCACGTACTCGGCCGCCGAAGTGGCGTTGGAGCCGGGCGCCGAGGCGAAGCCGATGTGCCGCGCGTCAAGGTAGTCGAGATCGACGTGGTCGAAGCCGATCGTGGCGGTCGCAACGAACTTCACTGCGCTGCCCGACAGGAGACGCTCGTCGACGCGGGTGATGCTCCGCACAAGCAGCGCATCGGCGTCCGCGACCGCCTCCGGCGTCATCTCGCGCCCGCCCATGACCTCCACATCACCGACGGACGAAAAGCACTCGCGAACAAAAGGAATGTTCCCATCTGCGACAATCTTCATAGGACCTCAAAGCTCGAAACCTGCAATCTCCGTGCCACACTGCGGGCACCTGGAGTCCTGAATCTCATTGGCGACGATGCGAAAGCCGACACGTTCGATCAGCATGCGTCCGCATCCGGGGCAGAACGTGCTCTCCGAGCGGGCGCCGGGCACGTTGCCCAGATAGACGTAGCGCAGCCCCGCCTCCCTGCCGATCCGTTCGGCCCGTTGAAGGCTCTCCATCGGCGTCGGCTGCCCGTCGGCATACCTGTACTGCGGATGGAACCGGCTGATGTGCCAGGGAACGTCCGGGCCGGCCTGCCGGACGAGGAAATCGGCAAGCTGCTTCAGCTCGTCCTCCGAGTCGTTCTCGCCTGGGACCAGCAGCGTCGTGACCTCGATCCAGATATCGGTCTGCCGGGCGATGGTCGCGATCGTATCCAGCACCGGCTGCAATCGGGCCTTGCACAGCCGCCGGTAGTAATCATCGGTGAATGCCTTGAGATCGACGTTGATCCCATCGAGCCAATCGGTTGCAAAATCGATGGCCTCGCGCGTCATGTACCCGTTGCTGACGAAGACGTTCACCATGCCCTTTTCCTTCGCCAGCCGGCCACAGTCGGCGCACAGTTCCATGAACACGGTCGGCTCGGTATAGGTGTAAGCAATGCTGCGGCAATCGCTGCGGAGGGCCGCCGTCACGATCTGCTCGGGCTTCACCGCCTGCCCGTCGATCTGCCCGCCGTCGACCGCCACCTGACTGATCTGCCAGTTCTGGCAGAACTCGCAGCGGAAGTTGCACCCCATCGTAGCAACCGAGAAACTCCGCGTGCCCGGCTGGAAATGGAACAGCGGCTTCTTCTCGATGGGGTCCGGATTGGCGGCGCAGACCTTGTCGTAGTTGAGCGAATACAGGGTGCCGCCCACGTTCTGCCGCACGCAGCAATGCCCCAGCTTGCCGTCGTCGATTCGGCAGCGAAAGCCGCACAGCGTGCAGCGGACCCGCTTGCCCTCCGCAGGCTCCCACAGAACTGCCTCCTTGAGTTTGCCTTCGTTTGCCATCGCCGAATCCGGAGAAATTGCGTTTGCCGCCAGCCGAGCCACTATATAAAATGCCACGGCTGAAATCAACGGCTGCAAAACCGCATGGGCCCAAGCCCATCCTGCGGACTACGAACCAGGCAATTAAGGACCGAAGCAGCAAGGAGCACAAATGACCGACTTCAACCTGAATTCTCTGATCGATCTCGATGTGTGCGTACTCAATGCGCTGGATCTCTTCGCCGACCCCAAGACGGTGTTCCCCCGTCCGAACCTGGCCCGGTTCAAGCGGCCCCTGGTCGTCGGCAGCGGCAACGCCATCGCGACCGGCAAGATCATCTTCGACGACAAGGACGCCGTGCTGGCCGACGAGGGCACGTTCCAGAACAAGCTGGACGCCGTCGGCGACATCGACGGCGTGGCCCTGTTCTCCGCCTCCGGCGGCAAGCACGCCCCGATCATCGCAGAAGCGGTCAAGCCCAAGGGCCTGCCCGTCGTGCTGTTCACGTCCAATCCGTCCAGCATGGCCAACGACTACGTCGATGAGGCCTACGTGTTTCCCAGCCTGCCGGAGCCGTACACCTACAACACCTCCACGTACATGGGCATGATGATGGCGAGCCTCGTGGACGATCCGAAGGCCGAAGCCGCAAAGATTCGCGCGTACATCAAGGACGTCATCGACCCGACGCTCGCCGCCTACGACAAGAAACCCGGCGGCTTCGAGGCGTATTACCTGCTCGTGCCCGAGCAGTTCGAGCTGATCCGAATCATGTTCGCCACGAAGTTCGTCGAGCTGTTCGGCCGGCGCGTGGCCCGCGACGTGTTCACCTGGGAGCAGTCCAAGCACGCCACCACCGTGGTCGACGCCCCCAGCGAGCTGTTCATCGCCTTCGGCCGCGAGAACGATTCGTTCGGCACGGACCGCCTGAACATCCCGCTTCCGGACGATTGCAGCTATCCGGCGATCATGGCGATCGGCTACTACGTGATCGGCAAGATCCAGGCCCAGAAGCCCGCCTGGTTCAAGCAGGGTGTCGGGCCGTTCGTCGAGCGGGCCTCCAAGCTCTTCGGCCAGACGATCAAGCCCCTCGTCGAATTCAAGTAGTCCCAGGACCGCCCCGTCCCTCGGTCGGACCATGCCGCCGTCTGCGGTATCGGTACGCACAGGCTAAATCGTGCGCATGGGGTCCATCTGCTTGAGAAGGGTCTCGTCGGGACCGCCGCCGAACTGCCGCCAGTAGCGTTCTTTGAACGGATTGACCGTCGGGCCGACGGCGTCCTCGTTGACCATACAGGGCAGGACCTCGTCCCACCATCGGTCGTAAGCGGCTCGCATCTTCGCGACGACCTCGGGGTGCTGGTCGATGACGTTTTTCGTCTCGCCCGGATCGTCAGCGATGTCGTAGAGTTCGGTGTTGTTGACGAGCCGAAATCGGGTGTTTCGCACGGCGCAGTCGGCGTACTTGCTCTCGGCGGCCTTGCCGCGGGCCCAGCGGCCCTTGTGAACGAAGAGACAGCGGTCGGGCCAATCCGCTTTCGCGTCCAGCAGCAGCGGAACGAGGCTGCGCCCGTCCAGTTCCACAGACCCCGGGATCTTGGCGCCGGCGATCTCGGCCAGCGTGGGAAACAGATCGATATGCGCCGCCAGGGCGTTCACATCGACTCCCCTACCGAGCGTGCCAGGCCAGCGGAAAAACGCCGGGACCCGCGTGCCGCCCTGGTAGGGGCTGCCCTTCGCGGACCGCATGCCCGCGTTGTACAGATTGCCCCGAGAGTGGCCGTTGTCGGTCATGAAGATCAGCAGTGTCCGCTCGCTGAGCTTCCACTCGTCGAGCCTGGCCAGCAGACGGCCGACGTTGTCGTCGATATTGGCGATCATCCCGTAATACGCCGCATCGGCCGTCGCCATGCCCGCGTCCAGATAGGGTCTCTGGTAGGCCTCCGGGCCGACGTAGGGACTGTGCGGGGCGTTCGTCGAGATATAGGCGAAGAATGGCCCGCCCTTCCGCGATTCGGCGCCGATCCAATCGAGCGCCCGATCAAAGAAGACATCGGTACAGAAACCAGTGGTCTTCACAAACGTCCCGTTGTGCAGAATGGCGGGGTCGAAGTAGCTGTTGCCCGGCGCGTCGCCGCAACTGCCCGGATAGGTCTGCCCGATCCCGCCGCCGCCATGGATAAAGACCTCGTCGAAGCCGCGCTTCTCCGGCTGGTACGCCTCCTCGTCGCCAAGGTGCCATTTGCCAAAAATCCCCGTGGCATAGCCGGCGTCCTTGAGCACCTGGGCGATCGTGGTCGCGCCGAGACTGAGCCGTTCGCGTTCGTAGATCGTGTGCGTAACACCCGAGCGGAACTCGTGCCGGCCGGTCATCAGCGCCGCCCGCGTCGGCGCGCACGTCGGACTCACGTGGAAATCGGTGAACCGAACGCTCTGCGCGTGCAGCCGGTCCAGATGGGGCGTCTTGAGGATCGGGTTGCCGTGACAGGACAGTTCGCCATACCCCTGGTCGTCGGTGATGACCAGAACGATATTGGGCCTGCCTGCGGCCGTCCGGGCGCGAGCACATCGGGGCATCAGGGCCGCCACGCCCGCCAGAGCAGCGGCGTTGACAAAATCACGACGGGTCATCATCTCCATGGATCCTGCCTTTCCGTTTTTGGGTTATGCGACCATCCACACCTTATCCTATTCCACCGATTCGGTCCATGAGTACGTGAATCGAACAATATGAAGGAGCACCTGTCTGCTTCGATTTGGCTCGCATTGCAGGACACAAGGCAGTACCATCGCTCCAGCGGCTGATAGACGTTGGCCCGCGCGGCGGTTTCGAATGACTCACACATCCGATTTTGTAGACTACTGAGCTCAGGGGCATTGAATGCGACAGATCGGCCGATTGGATGATGAAGCCCAGGCAAGACGGTTCGGAGACTTCCTCTACGGTCGCCGGATCGAGAGCCAGGTAGACCCGGCCTCCAACGGCGGCTGGGACCTCTGGGTCCTCGACGAATCGCAACTCGAAGAGGCCGCGTCGCTGTTCGAGCGGTTCGCTGCGCGGCCCGACGATCCAACGTTTGCCGGGGGGGCCGAGAAGGGCGCCCGGCAGCGACAGCGCGACGTGCAGGCGAGCGTTCCCAAGCGGGCTCGCATCGTGGACGGCCGCACCGCGTTCTACAGGCCCCCGATCGGCTACTGCGTTTTGACGATGGCGCTGCTGGCGATCAGCGTGCTTGTGACGCTCGCCACCGGCCTGGGCGAGAACGACCGCATCATCGCCTATCTGTCGGTCACGCACTACTCCTTCGACGGACAGTACGTCGAATGGGACTCGGGCCTGCCCGAAATCCGCCGGGGCCAGTTTTGGCGGCTGTTCACACCCATGTTCGTGCACTTCGGCCTGCTGCATATCTTCTTCAACATGATGTGGCTGAGGGACCTGGGCAGCATGATCGAGACCCGCAAAGGGATGTGGCACTTGCTGATGTTGGTGCTGGTGATTTCGGCCGTCTCCAATCTCGGCCAGTATGTCATGAGCGGGCCGACGTTCGGCGGCATGTCGGGCGTGGTCTTCGGGCTGCTCGGCTATATCTGGATGCAGGGCAAATTCGACCCCGCCTCCGGCCTGGAGCTGCACCCGCAGACCGTCATGCTCATGATCGGATGGTTCTTTCTGGGCCTGTCGGGCCTGGTCGGCAACATTGCCAACACCGCCCACGGCGTCGGCGCCGTCGTCGGGATCGCATGGGGCTTCCTCGCGGCCCAATGGACCGTCCGTCAGCGCCATGTTCGATGAAAGGACAATCGCATGAAGAGCAGAATCATCGTGTGTCTGTGTCTCGTGGCTCCCGTGTGCGGCCTGTGCCATGCCGCTGACGAGCGAACGTTCGACCTGGCCAATGCCCCGGCCCCGCTGTTCCGCGACCCGCCCTGGGACGGGGCCGCCGACCCGGCGCCCGTATGGAACGACCAGGCGAACGAATGGTGGGTCTACTACACCCAGAGGCGGGCGACCCTCCAGCCCAACAAGGGCGTCGAGTTCTGCCACGGCTCAGCCATCGGCATCGCCGCCTCGAAGGATGGACGGCAGTGGCGCTACCTCGGCGTTTGCCAGGGCGACCAAGGACTCGGCCAGCCCATCGCGAGCAACTGTAGCTGGTGGGCGCCGGGCGTCCTGTACCACGAGGGCCTCTATCACATGTACGTCTCGTGGGTGGACGGCATCTACACCGAGTGGATTGGCAAGCGGTTCATCAAGCACTTCACCAGCGCCGACGGAAAGACCTGGACCTACCAATCCGCGCTCGATCTGTCCTCGGACCGGTGCATCGATGCCGGTATCTATCGCGCGGGCGGCAAGTGGTGCATGCTCTATAAAGACGAGGTCCACGGGTCGCGCTCCTATCTGGCGCAGAGCGACGACCTCTATCGTTGGAAGGTGGTCGGGCCGGCCATCACCGACGTCAGCCACGAGGCGCCGTTCGTCTGGCAGTGGCACGGTGCCTACTGGCTCGTGGTGGACTCCTGGAAGCGCGGGATACGGGTGTATCGGTCGCAGGACGGCCTGACTGACTGGCAGTACACCGGCAGCCTGCTCCGCGAGCCGGGCAAACGCGACAAGGACGACGCCCAGGGAGGCCATCCCGGCATCATCCTGCTCGGAGATCGGGCCATCATCCTCTATCACGTGCACTACCCGCCGGCGCACCCGCTCCACGGCACCAACCGCACCGTCTTGCAGGCGGCCGAACTCGAATACCACGACGGCACGATCACCTGCGACCGCGACAAGTACGCCGACCGATGACGCCGATTACGGCCGGACCGCAGTGCCGTCGGGCCGGCGGACCGGGTTCCAGTACCCCGGATGCTCCGGCAGCGGAAACTTGGCCGCCAGGGTCTCGTCGATATCCACGCCCCAACCCGGCGCCTCATTGACGTGCATATAGCCATTTTCAACCGTCGGCGCACCAGGGAAGACCTCGCGCGTCCGCTCGTTGAAGTGCACCGCCTCCTGGATGCCGAAGTTCCAGATCGCCAGGTCGAGGTGCGCGTTGGCGGCGTGCCCGACCGGCGAGACGTCGCCCGGCCCGTGCCAGGCGCTGCGGACGTTGAACCACTCGCCCAGCGCCGCGATCTTGCGAGCGACGGTGAGCCCGCCGATCTGCGAGATGTGGACGCGGATGAAGTCGATCAGCCGCTCGCTCATCAGGCCGACCCATTCGTGCGGGCTGTTGTACAACTCGCCCATCGCGATCGGCACGCAGGTCTGCTGGCGAAGCAGTTTGAAATAGCCAATGTCCTCAGGCGAGAAAGGATCCTCGATAAAGTACGGCCGGTATTCTTCCAGCCGCTTGACCAGGTTGATCGCCTCGATCGGGGGGATGCGCTCGTGGATGTCGTGCAGCAGCTCGACGTCGTCGCCACAGGTGCTGCGGATGTGCTCGAACATCTCGATCGTGCCCCTGACATACGGCCGGATCGCCATGTTCGAATCGACCGACGCCCCGAAACCGGCTTCCTTGAAATCGGCCTGTTTCGACAGGTGCGGCGAGCCATAGCCGCCCCGCTGGATGCGGATGTGCCGGAACCCGCGATCCATCGCCTGCCGAACGCTCTGCTCGATCTGCGCCAGCGTCCCGCCGCCGCAGTGCGTATAGCAATCGATCGCGAATCGGCACTTGCCGCCGAGCAACTGGTAGACAGGCATGTTCGCCCGCTTGCCCTTGATGTCCCACAGGGCCTGATCGAGCCCGCATAGAGAGTTGTTGAGCACCGGACCGTTTCGCCAGTAGGAACTCGTGTAGGCGTTCTGCCACATGTCCTCGATGTTGTCGGCGTCGCGGCCTTGGGCGAACGGCTTGAGATAGTCGTTGACGGCCGAGACCACGGGCAACGGCCTCTGATTGAACGTTGCGCAGCCGAGCCCGTATAGACCGGGCTCGCTCGTATCGACCTTCACCACGCATAAACGGATGCCCTGCGGGGCAGTGACGATCGCTTTGACATCGGTGATCTTCAGAGCAGGCAGCCCCTTCGTAGCCTGGGCGTACTGGGCCGCCGAGGCATCCTCCTGCCGGCCCGCCCATCCGAGCAGCCCTGCCGCCCCCAGTCCGATGGCCCCCAGCATCTCACGTCGATCCATGCATACCTCCTTGTCCCGATTCGCCCGTTCAGTCATCACCACTTGATCGGGTGCCCGGTCTCCCCCTGGCCGCGATCAACCTCGTCGATCTCCTGCGGCCCATAGACCGTGACACGCATCCGCTCGCCCACCTTCCTATAGTGCAGCAGCGCGCTGTCTTTGTCTTTGAAGTCCCTGTCCACGAACAGCAGCGTCGTCAGGCCGACCAGGATCACGTCTCCGTCGGCCAGAGGCGTCTCGCCGGAGATCCGCTGGTTGTTGACATAGACCCCGTTACGGCTCTTCATGTCGTAGGCATAGTACTTGCCGATCCTCTCGTCGTACCGGATTTGCAGGTGCTTGCGGGAGACCATGTTGTCCAGGACCTGAATCAGCAGCGCCTCGTCCCGCCCGATCACGTTGGTTCGCCGCCCGAGTGGATAGTAATCCCCTTCCTGTTTGCCCGATGTGATAATCAGTGATGCCATGGTTGCGACTCCCGGTCTTCCGTGGATCAAACCGATCTGCATCAGTGCGATAATCGTACGAGTCCGATGTAGCCCTGTCAACCCTGAAGCCGCAACTCCGGATTGACGCTGCCATGAACATCCGATAGCCTTGGGGACAGATATGTCGGCTGGGCGACTTCTTATGACCGATGGAGAATCGATGGGAGAATTGAGAAACAAACGTGGGTTTATCTGCGACATGGACGGGGTGATCTACCACGGCTCACGCCTGCTGGAGGGCTCGAAGGCGTTCGTCGATTGGCTCCAGAGCGAGGGCAAGCGGTTCCTGTTCCTCACCAACAGCTCCGCTCGTTCGCCGCGTGAACTGCATCAGAAACTGCGGCACATGGGCATCGAAGTCGGCGAGGAGCATTTCATCACCTCCGGCATGGCCACCGCCCATTTCATCGCCTCGCAATGTCCCGGCGGACGGGTCTTCGCCATCGGCGATTCGGGGCTCTATCAGGCCCTGTACGAAGCGGGACTTTCCGTTGATGAGAGCCACCCTGACTACGTGATCGTCGGCGAGACGCGAAGCTACAGCTACGAGAAGATCGAGACGGCCATCCAGCTTGTGCTGGGCGGGGCCAGGCTGGTGGGGACCAACCCCGACCTGACGGGTCCGACGGAGAAAGGGATCGCTCCGGCGTGCCGGGCCTTGGCGGCGCCGATCGAACTGGCCACCGGACGGCAGGCCTATTTCGTCGGCAAACCCAACCCGCTCATCATGCGTCACGCCCTGACGCTGCTGAGCTGCCAGCGCGAAGAGACCGTGATCATCGGCGACCGGATGGACACCGACGTCGTCGCGGGCATCGAAGCGGGCATCGACACCGTCCTGGTCCTCAGCGGTATCACGAGAGAATCCGATCTGGACGCCTACGCCTATCGCCCGCACCATATCCTCAAGGATGTCAGCGAGATCCCATCGTAATTGTCCTGTCTGCTCGGTCCGGCATTTCCACATCGGCCCGACCCTTGTACAATCCGACGTCATGGATATCTATAACCTCGTCAGCTTCGCGGGCATCTTTGTCCTGATCGGCGTCGCGTGGGTCCTCTCGGCCGAGCGGCGAAACATGAACTTCCGGCTGATCGCCTGGGGCGTGGCGCTGCAACTGGCCGTCGCCTCGTTCATCTTCATGGTGCCGGCCGGGGCCAGAGTGTTTCTGGTCGTCAACGACGTCGTCGTCCGCGTGATCGACTCGGCCGGCGCCGGCGCACGGTTCGTCTTCGGACGCCTGGCCCTGGGACCGGGCCAGACCGCCGACGATGGAGCCGAATCGCTCGGTTTCATCCTGGCGTTCCAGGGCTTTCCAACGATCATCTTCTTCTCGGCCCTGATCGCCATCCTGTACTACCTGCGGGTGATGCCCCTGCTGATCAAGGCGTTCGCCCGCATCTTCACCCGTCTGATGCGAATCTCCGGCGCCGAGTCGCTGGTCGCGGCCAGCAACATCTTCGTCGGCGTCGAATCCATGCTGACCGTCAAGCCCCACCTGCCTCGCATGACGCGGTCGGAGACGTGCACCGTCCTGACGGCGGGCATGGCCACGGTCGCATCGAACGTGCTGGCGCTGTACGTCTTCAGCCTGCGCGAACAATTCCCGATGATCGCCGGGCATCTGGTCTCGGCGTCGCTGCTGTCGGCACCGGCGGCTTTGCTCATGTCGAAGATCCTGCTGCCGGAGAGCGAACAGCCGGAGACGCTGGGCGTACGCGTCGAGCCGTACTATGAGCGGGACAGCAATCTGTTCGAGGCAATCATCAACGGTGCCAACGCCGGCGTGCGAATGATCGTCGGGATCGCCGCGCTGCTGATCGCGGTCCTCGGCCTCGTGGCCCTGGTCGATCTGGTCCTCGGCGGCCTCGGCGACTGGATCAATCCGCTCTTCGGCTGGGAAGGACAGTGGTCGCTCAAGGCCCTGTTCGGCATCCTGTTCTACCCCGTGACACTGGTCCTGGGCGTGCCGATCGCCGACGCAGGTGAGATCGCGCGGATCGTCGGAGAACGGCTGATCGTCACCGAAGTGGCCGCCTACAACGACCTGGCGACCGCGATGAAAGAGGGCCTCTTGCAGCACCCGCGCTCGGCGGTCATCGCGACGTACGCCCTGTGCGGGTTCACCCACATCGCGTCGATGGCCATCTTCGTCGGCAGCTTCTGCGCTCTGGCGCCGCAGCGGTCCAAGGACATCGGGCCGATTGCGGTGCGGGCCCTGACCGCCGCGACGTTGGCCTGCCTGATGACCGGGTGCGTTGCGGGGACGTTCTTCACTGAAGGATCGATTCTATTGGGAGGATCGTAATGCTCATCACGTTGGTGGATGATTGCAGGGAATTCACCGCGGGTGATGGCTCGCTCCTGCGCGAGCTGCTGCACCCGGACAAGGCGGACGTGCAGATTCGCTACAGCCTGGCCCACGCCACCGTGCCCTTCGGCCAGGCGACCAAGCCGCACCGGCTGACCACGGCCGAGGTTTACTACGTCATCGAAGGGTTCGGCACGATGTGTATCGACGACGAACACGAGCCCGTCGAACCCGGCAGCACCGTCTACATCCCGCCCGGCGCGGTGCAGTCCATCGAGAACACCGGCGACCACGAACTCGTCTTCCTCTGCATCGTCGACCCCGCTTGGCGAGCCCAGGACGAAGAGGTCATTGAGGATTGACCATTGCCATAAGAACCGATACGACAGATGAGAGCATTACAGTTCGACTTACCTGCCTTTTGTCACCCCGAGCTTGTCGAGGGGGCTGGCCGCGAATCAGATACACTGCCAGTCTATGGCCAGCTGCTTCGACAGCGCTACGCTTCGCTCAGCATGACATGAAAGAGGCAGCACCATTCCTGGGTTGACCGATGACGACGGCGACGGTGGTTACGTTTGTTGTGTATTTCGTCCTGTTGCTGGGGATCGGGTTCTATTTCTATCGGCGCAACGAGAGCATCGAGGAATACCTGCTGGGCGGGCGTGGGATGGGCGCGTGGGTCACAGCCCTGTCGGCTCAGGCCAGCGACATGAGCGGCTGGCTGCTGATGGGCCTGCCCGGGGCGATCTACCTCGGCGGCCTGGTCAACGCCTGGATCGCGGTCGGGCTGTTCGTTGGCACGGTGCTGAACTGGCTGCTCGTCTCACGACGGCTTCGCGTCTATACGGAGAAGACCGGCTCGATCACGTTGCCCTGCTTCTTCGAGGCGCGCTTCGGCGACCCGACCGGCCTGCTGCGGATCGTTTCGGCCATCGTCATTCTGATCTTCTTCACGATCTACGCCTCCAGCGGCCTGGTCGCGGCGGGTAAGCTCTTTGAGTCCACCTTTGGCGTCTCCTACCAAGCGGCCGTCGTCCTTGGCGGCGCGATCATCATCGTCTACACGTTCCTGGGAGGCTTTCTGGCGGTCTGCTGGACGGACCTGTTCCAGGGCGCGCTGATGGTCGCGGCGCTGGTGCTCGTCCCGCTGCTGGCCTACGGTCGAGCCGGAGGCGCCGCCGGAATCAAGGAGGGCATGACGCTCCGCGACATCGCCCAGAACCTGCGTCCGGCCGGCGGAGCGACGGCCCTGTTCGTCGTCTCGGCCACGGCCTGGGGGCTCGGGTATTTCGGCCAGCCCCATATCCTCGTGCGTTTCATGAGCGCCGGATCGCTCGCCAAGCTCTCGCGGTCGATGGGAATCGCCATCGTCTGGGTGTTTCTGTCGCTGGCCGGGGCGGTCGCCATCGGCCTGATCGGTATCGGACTGTTCCGGACCGTGCCCGGCGGCGACCCGGAGAAGGTCTTCATCTATATGATCGCCGAAGTCACCCATCCATGGCTGGGCGGCGTCATGATGGCGGCGATCCTCTCGGCGATCATGTCCACCATCGACTCACAACTGCTCGTCTCGTCGTCGGCGCTGACACAGGACTTCTATCAGAGAACGATTCAGCGAGCTGCCGGGCAACGCGAGGTGGTCCTCGTCGGGCGGATTTGTGTCATCGTGATTTCACTGGTCGCTCTGCTGCTGGCCTTGCGTCCCAGCGAGACCATTCTCGACATTGTTGCGTATGCCTGGGGCGGTTTTGGGGCCGCCTTCGGGCCATTGGTGTTGTTCGCTCTGTTCTCGAAGCAGACGGGCTGGCAGGCGGCGCTGGCGGGCATGGTCATAGGGACCGTCGTACTGGTCGTTTGGAAGCAGATGGGCCTCGGCGTTCATCTCTATGAGATCGTTCCCGGGTTCGTTGCCAACGGCCTGACCATCGTCTTGGTGAACCGGTTCAGCCCCCAGAGGGCTGAGACTGTCCTGCGACAATTCGATGAGGTTGTTGCCCAGGTGCGTGGGAGAAAGCCATGAATCGAATCGCGATCGATGTCGCCCTGCTGCCGGAAGCGAGGATTGCCCGCCTTGCCATTGAGGTGAACCGAAAGTTGGTAGGCGGCGGCAAGGGGATCGTGCTGGATGAGAGCGCGTGTCTGCCACACATCTCACTGGCAATGGGTTGCATGGAACGCTGCCAAACCGATTCCATCGGCAAGACGCTGACCGCGGTCGCAAGGGACTGTGTTCTCGATGAACTGACGATCACGGGGATCGTCACCGTATTGAACGCGGCAGGTGAGCCGAATTCGCTCTTCGCTGTGGCGAAGACCAGGGCCCTTCAGACGTTGCACGAGCGGATCATGATGGCGATGGAGCCCTATATGAGCCGAGAGGTCACCGCAGATATGATCTGGGGGGATGATGAGCCTGCGCCGAGCACGCCGGCCTGGGTTCGCGACTATCGCGAGAAGGCTGCATTTGCCGCGTTCTTTCCCCACATCACGATTGGATACGGAACGGTGGCTGAGCCGATGACGTTCCCGATCCGATTTGTCGCGCGGCAAATAGCCCTTTGTCATCTGGGCAATCACTGCACGTGTCGCGAAGTGCTCGCCTCAGCGGCGATGCCTTTCAGTGGGCGATGACGCTGGAGACCCTGAAGACGGGCAGCAGAAGTGCGATGGCGATCGTCCCGATCACGATGCCGAGAATGGTGATCATCAGCGGCTCGATCACGGTCATAACGCTCTGGATCGACGCCGCGAGCTTCTTCTCGTAGAAGACCGACACCTTGTCGCAGACGGCGCCGAGTTGCCCGGCCTTCTCGCCGGCCCGGAGCATCTGGATGATGCTCGGTGAGATCAGCTTCGCCCGCTCCGAGATGAGGATGGCTTCGGAGAGCTGGTAGCCGTCCTGGATCCTGCCGTCCACCTCCGCCCAGAGTTGCTCGAAGTCGTAATTGTCCACACAGCCCTGAATCACGTGGATGGCATCGAGCAGGCGAACACCGGTGTTGACCATCGTCGCCATGATGCGCATGCTCCGCGTCACGACCATGTCCACAAACATCGTGCCAATCACCGGAGTGCGGATCTTCACCCCATCGAGGATGCGCCGCCCGGAGATCGTATGAGACCACAGGTATAGGCCGAATCCAAGCAGAATCACGGTCGTCACGAGCATCGCCATGATCTCTACGTTGCCCAGGATGCGGCTGAAGTGCACGAGGACCTGGGTCAGTTTCGGCAGAGCCGCCCCGCGTGTCTCATAAATACGCATGAAACGAGGCAGGACGAAGAACATCAGTGTTCCGGTGGCGGCAATGGCCATCAGGACCATGATCAAAGGATAGGTCAGGGCTCCCAAGACACGCTTGCGTGTATCGGCCTCGAAGGTGAGATACCCGGTCAAGACGGTGAGCATCTCGACCATCTTTCCGGAGGCTTCGGAGGCCTTCACCATACTGATGAACATCCTGTTGAAGATGCCGGGATAGAACGCCAGGGCCTTCGAGAACATCTCCCCGCTCTTGACCCGTTCAGACAGATCGAGGATGACCGCTTTGAAGCGGGGATCTGCCGCCTGTTCGCCAATGGCATCGAGCGCATCGCTGAGGATGACGCCGCTGTCCAGCATGACCGCCAACTGGGTGGTGAACAAAATCAGATCGGTGCTCTTGACCCGGACCCGTTCCATCGCCCTTATATCCGGCGCATGGCGAACGATCTCGCCAGGCTCCGGCTTGCCGCCCCCGGTCGCATCCGACACTGCAGCGGCATTCGAGCCGGCCTGTCGCATCTCTGCTGTCACTGTTGCCATCGGTCTGCTTCGCTACAACATACGCCTCAGGATTCGACCGTCGTTGGTGCATCCAACGCGGCAATTCGCAACACCTCTTCGATCGATACGATCCCCGCCTTGACCTTCTCGATACCATCGAAATGCAGCGGACTCATCCCCTTGGCCAGGGCGACCGCACGCAGTTTCTTGGCGCTGATCCGCTCGTTGATCATCTCCATGATCTCATCGTCTGGGACGAGCAGCTCATGAATGGCGATTCGTCCGGCGTACCCGGTGTTGCGACATTTCTTGCACCCGAGACCTCGATAGAACTTGCATGTTTGCCCTCCCTGAGCCTGGACGGCCTTCTTCAGACTGGCCGGTGGATCGTATTCGGTTTTACAGTTCGGGCAGATCTTGCGGACCAGACGCTGGGCCAGCACCCCCTTAAGCGAAGCGCTGACCAAGTACGGGGCCACGCCCAGATCGAGCAGCCGCGTCACCGCGCCCGGCGCATCATTGGTGTGCAAAGTTGAGAGCACCAGGTGCCCGGTCAGGGCGGCCTGGACGGCGATGTTGGCTGTAGCCTGATCGCGGATCTCGCCGACCATGATGATATCGGGGTCCTGTCTTAACAGGCTCCTTAGAGCGGTCGAGAACTCGAACCCGACTCCGGTATTGACCTGGAACTGGTTGATGCCCGAGATGTTGCATTCGACCGGGTCTTCCACGGTGCAGATGTTCACCTCTTCGTTGTTGAGCTCCGACAACGCCGCATAGAGCGTGGTGTTCTTGCCCGACCCCGTCGGACCCGTGACAAGAACGATGCCGTTGGGCACCTGAATGACTTCGCGAAAACGCTGGAGATTGTCGTAGGTGAAACCGAGCGACTCGAGGTTGTACAGGATCTTCTGCGGGTCGATGACGCGAATGACGACCTTTTCGCCGAAGTTGCCCGGCATTACCGAGACGCGCAGGTCGATGGGTCGGCCCTCAACGAGGACGTGAATGCCGCCGTCCTGCGGCAGACGACGCTGGGCGATGTCCAACTCGGCCATGATCTTGATGCGCGAGACCACCGCCGCGTGCATCTGGTGCGGCGGACGCATCTTCTCGTACAGCTTGCCATCGACGCGGTAGCGGACGCGCAGCCGCTTCTCATCGCACTCGATGTGGATGTCGCTGGCGTTCTCCCGGACCGCGTTGTACAGCAGATAGTTGACCAGCTTGACCACCGGCGACTGGCCGGCCACCTCTTCGAGATTGCTGATGTCCTGCGTGATGCTCTCGATCAGCGTGAACTCTTCGAGACCCTCGTCGTCAATGATGTCGTCGATCACGAAGACGTTGGCCGCCGGCAGATAGGACTGGAGCGTGGCTCTGATGTCCTTGGTGGTCGAGCAGACGACGCGGACCCGGCACCCGCTGATCCGCGCGATCTCGTCGAGCAGAAAGACATTCGTCGGCTCGTTGACCGCCACGGTCAGGACGTCGTGCACCTTGAACAGGGGCAGGACGATGTGGGCTTCCAGGAACTCGCGCGGCAGTAGTTCCACCGCCTTGGGATCACACAACTTTGGACTTACCTGCGCGTACGGAACGCCGTAGGCTTCGGCCAGAGCCGCCGCGATCTGGTTCTCTGTGCAGTAGCCCATCTCGACAAACAACTCGCCGAGCAGCTTGCGATGGCCCTTGTCCTGTTGCTCGGCGAGCGCATGGTCGATCTGCTCCTGAGTGACCACACCCCGCGCCAGCAGAAGCTGGCCGAGCTGCATCTTATTCTCAAGCAGAATCTGGCTCATACCGTGTCCCTGTTCACATCCCTTCCGGCGCCCTTAGGCGAAGCTCCGGACGGCTTCGGCAAGTTCCGTATGACAGTCGAATTCCGTTTGCAGGCCCGTGATCTCGAGGATCTTATCGAGAGTCTCATCAAGACCCGCCAGTTTGAGCTGTGTGCGGCTGCGGCGGCAGTATTCCCGCGCCCACAGCAACAGTTCCAGTCCCTGGCCGTCGATGGTGCTGACGTTGCTCATATCGATGACCACTCGCTTGCGACCGGTGGTGATGGTCTCCACGACAGTGTCTTTCAGGGTGTCTGCAATGTCCCCGTCGATCTCACCCTGGAGTTCAATCACCGTGACGTCGTTGTAATTCTGGCTGTTGATCTTCATCGCAGCAAGGTCCCCACGGCGGTGGTTCCATAATCGGCGAAGTGGGCGCCGCCATACACGGACGGATTGTTCCCCTGGATCAGATCCCAGAGGTGGTAGATGTCGCTTTCGAGAAAGACCGTCCCGACCTTCACGTCGAACTGTGTCCCCAGTCCTTTTCGGATCTCATCCAGCGCCTGGTCCACCGTCATGGCATCGCGGTAGACCCGTTTCGAGGTCATCGCGTCGAAACTGTCGGACAACCCGACGATCTTCGCGGTTAGTGAGATCTCGTCACCGATCAGACCTTCCGGATAGCCCTTGCCGTCCACGCGTTCGTGATGGTGCAACACGCCGGGAACGATGTCGCGCATTTGCTTGATGCCGCGCAGAATCCCCGCTCCGATCGATGGATGACGCTGGATGCGCTCTCGCTCTTCCTCGGTGAGCCGGCCATTCTTGCGCAGAACGCTTTCATCCACACCGATCTTGCCGATGTCATGCAAGAGCCCGGCCAGATAGATCCGATGGATCTGTTCATGATTCAGCGATTCACGTTCCGCCACACGTTCGGCGAGCCATTGCGAGATGATCGCCACCCTCTCAGAATGCCCTCGGGTATACTGGTCCTTGGCATCGATGCTGTTGGTCAGAGCGCGCAGCGATCCAACAAAGAGTTCCTTGAGATCGTTGAAGAGGCGCCCGTTTTCGATGAACACCGCACAGCCGCTGGCAACGGAGGCGAAGAGCTTCATATCCGTGCTGTCGAAATCGGGCTTGTCAATCCGATTGACCGCGACCATATAGCCCATGATCGCCACTGTATTCTGGACGCGGCCGGCGACGTGCGAACTCTGCGCGCCCTTCGTACACAGGGGTACCGCAATGATGTTCCGGACGCTCGCAGGCCAGTCGTAACGGAATGGTGAATCCACCTCGCTGTCCAGCAAGGCTTCCTGAGCGCGATGGAGTTCTTCCGTCAGGCGACTGTGTAACAGGGCCGTCATGTGAGGTGGCAGGTCGATGAGCCCAGAGCCGGCCGCCACCATGAACCGCTTCTCGCCCTCAAGCGTTCGTTCCAGAACGATGGCAATTCCTTCTACCGGGACGATATCGGTAAGGCTGTCGCAGGCCAGTTGCAGGAACGTGCCATCCGATTCCGTGACCTTCATATTCGTGTTGATCTTGTGCAGAAGGACGAGTTCCTCGTACACCTGGGCCAGCTCCATGCCCATCTTCTCCATCTGCTCGTCACTGCGCGTGGCGTCCTGAAATTTCTGCACAGCCAGTTGAATCAACTCGCTGATATAGGCCGAATCCGGGGCTTGTCCGTCGGCCCACGACGCGTTTTCGCCCAGATCGACAACCATGACACCCGCAAGACGGACACAACCAGGGCTGTTGCACGGAAGACACAAGGCAGTGGCCAGCAGCACATGACCGTCGCAGAACTGCCACACGCGACCTTCGCCGCTTCCCTCGGTACGCTCGCGGACGGCCTGGCACACGGCATGTCCCACATCGACGACGGCCTGCGCATCGCTGGCGAACCGTCCGGCATCATGGCGGAGCACAATCTGGCCGTCTGCGTCCAAAACAGCCAGGTTGACGCCAAATCCTCCGATGCGCGCGGCGAATCGCTCGAGATCGCGTCGTTGCAGGCACGTCAGTCCTTGTGTCGTGGTATTCGGCATGGCCCTCCTCACGGTCAGCAGGTTCCAGGGGATTCGGCGTTCATCGCCGTCGGCACGTTCAACCCCGAACGGCCACAGCACGCTGATACAGGATGTCCTGGATCGTCTTGAGCAGTTCCTTGGGACTGAAAGGTTTGCTCAGGCACTCTTCGATCCCAAGCGATTCCTGCATTTCCTGCGTGATGGCGAAACTGCGCGCCGTCAGCAGAACCGCGGGGATGTGCTTCGTCTCCTCGTTCCTTCGCAGCTTTTCGATCAGCTCGATCCCGGTGACGAATGGCATCTGATAGTCCGTCACGATGATGTCGGGCTTCTCGCTGCACGCGAGTTCATAGGCCTCCGCTCCATTGTTGGCCGCAACGACGTCATATCCATTGTTCCGCAGTTTGATGGCGACAACGTGAATGATGTGAATTTCATCATCCGCAACCAGCACCTTTTTGCCTGTCATTCTGATCCACTCCAATACGAGATTATGGGAAGGCTCTCTCCGGAAAGAGGCACAAGACCGTCGGTCACCGGGTCGCGCCGGCCAGTTCCGCGGCGGCCAGAGGCAGTTCGAATCCAAACGTGCTTCCGACTCCGACCTGACTTGCCACAAAGACCCGGCCATTGTGCACTTTCTCAACGATTTGACGGACCAGGTTCAACCCCAGACCGGTCCCTTTGGCTTGTTTATTGTTGGCGCCTACACGATAGAACTTGTCGAATACATGGTTGATCTCATCGGCCGGGATTCCTACCCCGGTATCGGTGACTGTCACGCGCGCCATCGCATCGACTTCGTTCACGTCTGTCTCGATCCGAACGCTTCCTCCGGCCGGCGTGTACTTGACGGCGTTGCTCAGCAGGTTCACGATGACCTGGCTGATCATGTCCTTGTCCGCCATGACCTGATCGTATACGATGGGGTTGCATCCGGTGACCGTGATGCCCTTGTCCTCGGCGAACCCCTTGATCATCTGCATTTGCTGTTCGATCAGAATCGTCAGGCTGACCGGCTCTTTCTGGACCTTGATCAACCCCGATTCGATTCGTGAGACATTGAGAATGTCCTCAATCAGACGATTGAGCCGCTGTGCCTGACTCTGAATGACCTGGTAGAACTCCTTGCGCGTCTGTTCGTCGTCCGCCTCGCCATCGACGAGCATCTCGGAATACGCCGTGATCGAGGCCAATGGCGTCTTCAATTCGTGCGAGACGTGGCTGACGAAGTCGTTCTTCATCTGCGCCACCTCCTTCTCTCGCGTGATGTCGTGCAGCACAGCGACCACGCCGGAGACCGTGTCCTGTTCCTGCACGCACGAGACAATCGTATCGAACGTGCGGGGACCGTCGGGTCCGGCGAACGCCATCTCCCGTCGCGTGGCCTCGGTGGCGCTCTGCCGGCTGCGTTGGATCAACTCGACAAAGTCCTCGTACTGCGCATCGAGGTTGCGGCCCAGCGGCTGGTAACGGGCCTGTTCCGGATCGAACGCAAACAGGTGAGCGGCTGCCGTGTTGGCCATCAGGAGGCGGTCCGATTCATCCACGACCACCACCGCGTCGCGGAGACTGTAGATGATTGCCTCGGTGTGCTGCTTCTGCCGATCGGAAAGCCGCGACCGAAGACGAAGATCCTTCAGTTCGGTTTCCAGCTCGGCGATGGTCTTCTGTCCATCCTGTAGACGCGTCTGAACGGTCTCTGCTGCTCGCTCGATCGTCTGCAAGTCGGTCGCAGCGGCCGAATCCCATGTGAGCTGCCGAGCTATGGACGCAACCGTCCGGGCCAGCCGATGATAGGCCAGACCGAGGACGATCACGCCCACAGCCCCAAGGCAGCATGCGGCAAGACGCCACGCAGCGAATCCGCTGCGCCACCCTTCTCCGATGCCAGAATCGTACGGCCCGGTCAGGGCCGCGAGGCACAGCGAGGCCATCACCGTACCAACCGCGGCCCAAACCAAGCGTCTTTGACGTCTCACAGCAACTCCTCCGAACCCGTTGACTTCGGGTCTTGCATTCGGTCATGGAAGCACGCGTCAGCGTCTCTTCCAGTTCTTGGCCTCTTGCTGGTCGATCGCCTGCTGGACGATGCTGTCGATCCGCTCGAGTTCGGCCGGATCGGTTTCGACGACGATCCGCTCGCGAAGCCGTAGAGCTTCGAGATAAGTCGGGCGCATCATCAGCGAGACCTTCACGTTGTACATAGCGCTATCGACATCGCCTTCGAGATAGTACTTGGCGGCCCGGGCATAGGCGTCTTCGGCCAATCGGGCGCGATCGATCGCCTGCATACTTTGCTTGGCGCCGTCCATCTTCAGGCGAATGTCATCCGCCCGGTCGGCCCCGCCCGTCTGCGACGGCTCATGGATGATGTGCGGCGTCAGCATGATGATCACCTCTTCCCGCTGCGCCGTATCTTTGGTGCCTCGGAACGCCGCCCCCACTAAAGGCAGATTTCCAAGAAGCGGCACCTGCGACCGCACCGTGGTCACCCCGTCCCGGAACAGACCGCCGATAACGACTGTCTCCTTGTCCTTGACGATTACGTTCGTACGTAATTCCGTGGTCGTTTCATCCGGAATGTTGTTCTGCTTCAATGTGCCGTCACTGTCCTTCGGATAGATGTCCATCCGGATGTATCCATCGTTGCCGATGTACGGACGGAAGACCAGCCGGGTACCGGTTTCCAGAAAGTCCACCGATTCGGTGGTCGAGGTCTGGGTCTGCGTGCTCTGGTTGACGTAGCCGATCTTTTTACCGATCAGCACCGAGCCCTCCTGCTTGTTGACAGCCAGGATCTTCGGATTGGCCAGCAGCGTCGTGTCCGTTACATCCTCCAGAGCAGTGATGATCGCCTGGACGTTGTCGGACGAGAAGCCGACCGTCATTCCCTTGGTTCCGGGTGTGTTGGCGAAGCCAAACGTCTCCCACGGTGTCCCTTGCCCACCGACGAGGTTGGCGGGGAAATCGCTGATCGCCACACCGCTGAGCAGGTTCCAATCGACGCCGAACTGCATCGTCTCTGTGAGGCGCACCGCCAGAATGGTCGCCTCGACCAGCACCTGCTTCGGGCGGACGTCGACCTGGGCAATGACCTTCTCGGCCCTCTCGATGTTCTCGGGATAGTCGAAGATCACGATCATGTCATTCAACGCCATCTTGTCGCCGCCCCCGCCACCGGAGAGCGAACCGCCGCCACCGGAGCCACCCGCCGAGGAAATACTGCTCTCAGCGGCAGTGGTCGTGGTGATTTGCGCCGCGGCGCTGAGCACCGGTCGGATCAGCTTCTCGGCCTCCTGCGCCGTCGTGTAATACAGCGTGATGACCTTGAAGACCATCCGGTCCGGGTCCTGGCGGATCTTCTTGTCCTCGTCCTTGGTCCGAATGTGAATCAGATTCCCTTCCGGCACGGCGACGAACTTGTCGCCCAGCATGGCGGCCAGCGCCTGCTCGAAGGTCACATCCCGCAGTTCCGGGCAATTCAGCGGCCCGGTCACGCCGGGCGAAGGAACGATGTTCTTTTCGCACCGCTTGGCGAGCAGCCGCAGTCCGTCACGGACATCGCTGTCCTTCCGGAAGGCGATGAACTTGATCAGATCGCCTTCCACCCAGGCCTGATCCGGTTCCATGGCAATGGTGTCTGTGGCGCTGTCCGCTGACACCGTATCGCTTTCGGCGCCGGTGGCAGTGGCACACCAGGTCAGCAGGGCCACGGCGAGAAGCCAGCGACCCCAACGAAGTCTCGTGAATGTCTTGTCATTATGCATAGCGTTACTCCTGTTCTTCCACATCCTGCTTGATCCTACTGATTTCATTATCGTTCTAAAGCACATCGGTTACTTGCTTACGTCGGTTGGCGGCGATAGCTTCAGCGTGTACTGTCTATCTCCGCATGTCATCATCACAGCGTCTTTCTGAATCTGTACTACTTCGAATGGGTAGAAGTCCGTACCATCCTGAAGTGCGAGCGTGTCCCCGACGCGAATCAGTCGATCGTTGACAAATGCCTGCGGGTGCTCGCTCCACAGTACGGCCTCCAGCTCGAGTGTCTTGGCCAATCTGGTGATCACTTCTTCTGTTCGACGGGTTTGTTCAGTCTTCACATTTGCTTGCTGTATTGTGCCTTGCGATCGGGAGCCACTTTCGAACCGGCTCCAGTCGTTCGCAGTAAAGAAGTCGCGATGAATACGGTCGTTCCGCCCCGGCTCGACCGGTAGGTCGACGAACCGTATCGACGGTCTTTCGTCAACCACCTCGGCGGTCTTCTGCGGAGAGGCCGGCCTGGCGTCGGCCGCATCGGGTTTCTGCCCGGCCAGGACCCGCAGCCACATCACCGCCATAATGGCTACGAGGGCAACGGCCACGCCCGTCTTTCGGCCGTCTCGGACCAGATAACCTGCCAACCGGCCGGCCGAGCCAAGCATATGTGTCGCATTACGCGTCATCGTTCACGACACCCCGCAACTTGGCGCTCGTCGACTTACCGGCCTCCTGCGTCTTCTGTGCGCGATAGAAGATGACGGCGTCCGCTTCCATCACCACGACGCCGCTGAATTCTCGATCGTTGGCCAGCGTGGTCCTTTCGACCCGCACAAGCCGGTCAAGCTTCTGAAGATCGGTGAAGAAGCCGAAGATACCGGCCAGGTTCCCCGAACATTTCATGTGCACCGGGATGCAGACCAGATCGTTCGACGCGTCTTCCTTACCGAAGACAACGTCCTGATCCGACAGACCGTGTTCGGTCATGATGTGCGCGATCTGTCCCAGAAACAGCCCCAGCGCACTCTCATCCGGAATCCGATCCCGGGTGTTTCCAACGCGGTGATCGATCTCCTCCAGGCGCGCCCTGAGGGCGCCGAGCACTTCGCTCTGCGATTCGGCTGTACGGATCATCTGCATCTGCTGGCTCTTTGCATCGGTCACGGACTGGAGTCGCTCGCGCGACGGCAGATACCCATACAATACGAAATCGGCGAGGAAGAGCCCACCGACGGCGAAGACCCATAACTGCTGTCTTCGCAGCAACGATCTGGATCGACTCTCGCTCATCGCTTGTCTCGCTCCTCATAGTTGGCCAGATAGCAGACGATTTCGAACTCAGTAACCCCAATCGTCTGTGTCTCCTTGCGTCGGCTATCTTCTTCGGACGCCGCAGCGAACTCAATCGTCTTCTCGCGATACAGCGGATGAACCTGCTGGAAATAGGGCGAGTCGCCCAGGCGACAGACGAGGGCTCCGACCTCAGCCGAGTTGGCGGCAATCCCCATCAATGCCACGCGGAATCGGACGTTTCCGAGGGAAACCGCCTTCGTCGAAGTACGCGAGGCTCCGGCGATTCGTACTGCCGAGCCGCTGCGATCCGCGTCCTTGCGAGCCGTCGAGAACGGTTCGGAGAGGAACTCCACACGGCCCAGGACCACACGTTCGCCGATCACGTGGCTGATCTCCGCCAGCACGGCCGCCATATCGATTCGCGCATCGACCCGCTGAAGAGCGGCCACCTCGGCTTGTTGCGTGCCAAGCTGCTTGCTCACAGCATCATATTCGCGCATGATACCTTCGGCCCAATATCGTCGGTCTTCCAGCCGAGCCAGTTCGGCGTTTACACGCGCGACCCGGTGCGACGCAACCGTGTTGTAGGTCACCATCGCAAGGAAGAAGGCGATCAGCACGGCGTATTGCCGTCTCATGTGAAGGCGGCGACGTCGACCTTCCTTGTGCCATTCCGGAAGAAAGTCGATCTCTTTCATGAGGGCGCCCCTTCCAGGATCGATTCAAGCCCGAGATCGGATTTCACCAGTTCGGCCGTCGAAGTGCCCCATCCCTTGAGGGTGAGCCCCACGGCCAGAGCGAAATCTGCCGTCGAACCGAAGTCTTCGATTCGAGTGCCGATCTGCCCCAGGTCGAAGCCGCGAAATGGCTCCGCCACGTCCGCTTCGATCGCCAGGTGATGTCTCATCACATCGAGGAAGGCCTGCTCCGCGACACCGCCGCCGGAGACAATGGCCCGTTCAACCCGTTTGCCACGGAACGTCACGGTGTAGTATCGCAGACACAGCGCGATTTCGGCGGCCAACTGCTCGGCCGTCGCGTGCAGCGTGTCGCGGACAAGCCGACGCGTCGTCGGATCGCCCGTATCGGACGACAGCATCGCGCGGCGCAGCGCCTGCACATCCGCCAGAGGGATCGACAGCTTCGCCGCCACATCTTCGGCAAAGCGTGCCGCGCCGAAGGCCATCTGCTTGACGAAGCAGATCTCGCCCGTGCGTCCGAGCACGACTGTGGTGTAGCGATGGCCCAGGTCGAGGAACATGATGGTTCGTTCCCTGTCCTCCTGACGTCGCATCACCCGCTCGAAGTTGCGAAACAGCGCGCACGGCCCCGCATCGACGCCTACCGGCCGCAGGCCGAGATCTTCCAGCCGTCCTACGTGGGTCCGGATCGTCTCGTCGTCGCTGGCGAACAGGATGTACTCATTCTTGACCTCGTCGCCCTGCCTAACACTGCCGGCCGATACGTAATGAATGGTATCGGCCCGGGGATCCAGAGCGAACCGGTGGGCCGCCTCCCTGCGCAGCGTCTTCTCAACGTCATCCATCTCCGTCTCTGCCAGACGCAGCGACGTGATCCGCAGCCCGCTTGCCGGCAGGGCCGAGACCACATCGCGTCCTTTGAATGCACCGGCCGTCATCAGACGCCGGATGGCCGGCGCCACCTGCTGCCGCCAGGAGTTCTCATCGCGTGCATCGCTCAGGTCAACAGCGGCTCTCTCGGCCGCGAGCAGCCGCACTCCGTCGTCACAGACGGCCAGTTGGACCATCTTGATCGCACGGTGTCCGATGTCCAGCCCGATGGGCAGAACCTTCTGTCGTCTTGTCATCCAATGGCCGATCTGCATGTCACATCACTCAATCCGAGACGGAGATGAATCCCGTCACCGCCTCGACTGTTACTGTCCGGCTGATGTCCCCGGCCTGCAAAACCACGTTGCCGCCGTTATCCGGGCTGCCGAGCGAGTTGAACGTCACGGTATTGTCGGTGAAACTTGTGTTGAGAAGATCCACGCGATCCAGTCTCCCGTCGGCGGCGAAATCGACGATATACCCGTTCTCCTTCTGGGTGATCGGGTGTTTGATCACCGTGCCGGTCGTCAGGTTCTTGATCGAATAACGTTCGTTCCCCGGCTCAAATACGACGGAGTGCGGCTGGCCCGTCGTAATGGCCATACTCTTGGCGTATTCGAGGTCGGCCGCCACGATCCCCCCCGCCGCGCGAATCTGCATGCTCGCCGCCGAGGAGATCAAGGGCACCGCAATCGCCGCCGTGATCCCGATGATCACGATTACGATCAACAACTCGATTAGTGTGAATCCGCCGTCGAATTGCGTCGCCCGTCCAACAGATTGTGTCTTCATATTCCTATTCATCTTTCACCCTACCTCCGTTGTCTCTTCGGTCGGTCAGGGACTCGGCTTAACTTCCGGTCCCGGCCGAAATGCGACAATCGGTTACGTCGGCACAAACAAGCGGCATCACACAGACCCCGTCGGCTTCGCCTGCGACGCCATAGGACGCACGACCGTCACACCCGTCACACCCCACGCCCAACGTCCCGAAAAACACACTGGCAGCGACCGCTTGCGACCGCGACGCGGCGCCGTCCGCAGACCGATCCTCGAAAGACCACCCCATTCCACAGGCCCGTGCACGATTCGTTTTTTTCGTGCGGGGGGCTCGGGGACCGATAACCAGTCGGGCACTTCGGGACGAACTCATCAGATTTCCTCTCATGGTTGCGGACGACGAACGCTGCGAAAGAACGCCCCCGCCGCCGGACTCCAATGCTGCGCCCCCGCTCCATCGCCAATCACAATCGCCGCTCGAAGCGGATCGGCCTCAATCGTCATATCAGGATGGTCGTCACCGGTCTCATCGAATCGCCAATGACCGAGCAGACCGGCGGGATTCGTCCCCTGCCCGGCTGCCAGCGACGCAACCTCTGCCTCGCTGATGGCGCGACTGTAGATCCGGATATCGTCGAGCAGCCCTGTGTATCGATACTCCGTGGTCCGATTTGCTCCAATGTTCAGATGACTCAGTCCCCACCCCGGAAACCACGAGACCGAACTCTCGGTCTTGTGCAGAACTCCGTCGAGATAGGACTTCATGGTGGACCCTTCGCGGACCACAGCGACGTGATGCCATCCACCGGTAACATCGGTCACCTGGATGCCGGTCGCCCAGGGCGAGCTCCACCACCATCCGTCTGCAGGTCGGGCGACAATCTCTCTCGGGGAGCCGTTGTTGAACTGCAGTCCCCAGTGATACATGGATCCATTGGGATTGCATTTCGAGAGAATACCAGCCCAGGTTACCTGGCTTCCACCGGCGTTCATCCACACAGCCAACGTGCAATCGCCGGACAACTGGAGCGCTGTGACGCTCCTGGACGTTTGCACGTAGTCATCGGTGCCGTCGAACTGCAGCGCCCCGCCGATCTGCCCGCCGGAGGGCTGCCAGGCGGCGTTGCCATGAACGGAACCATAGTTCCCGTTGCCCGACACGTCGGCAGAAGTGATCTCAGCGATGTCCCCCTTCACGAACAAGCCGCCGCGGACGTTGGCGTCAGTGACGCCGGCGCCGAGAAGGACCCGGCCGTCGACCACAGCCAGACCCTCGATCTGCACGGTGGCGAGGTCTCCCACGATCAGATCGCCCGTGACGTAGAGGGCCGGCAGATTGTCCGGCGCCGCGAGCGTCACGTTGTCTCCGAGAATCCGCAGATTGCCCTGGACGATCAACATGTTGTGGATGGTGACATGATCGCCGAGAATCAGATCGCCGCTACAGTAGAGCACATGCGGCGGGTCATAAGGGCCGTAGGTCTGGCCCGACAGAAGGCCGGCCGGCACGGTGTTCGTCGTATAGCAGGACGTGAACGCTTCCACGGTGACGGCAGGCCAGTTCAGGGAGAGCGCTTGTGTGTCGAGCCGGCCGGTTTTGCTGCCGGTCCCGCCCAGAGCGGCGGCGAACACGTCGCCGTGTATCATGCCGTGATTGGTCAGAGTGCCGTTGCAGTAGACATCACCATAGACGGTCAAGTCGGGGGTGAGTGTCGTGGCTTGCCCGGTCCAGAGGACGACGGCCGGGTCGAGGCGAAGCGTGGCTTCGAGGCGGCTCTCGCCCGTCCGCCGGCCGTTCCGCTCACGATAGGCCGTGCTGCTGATTTCATACGTGCAGAAATCGCTCGGATCGGAGTCGTCGCGAACGATTGCGACATCGTAGAAATCGGTGCTGTCGGCGTCGAGTTGCTGACGCACTTCGCCCGTCCAGTAGACCGAAGGGACCTCCTGGGGATTCAGAAGCAGACCACGGGCGTGCTCCAGACCGGAGGTCGCCAACTGGTCCATCTGCATGCGAACCGCCATGTTTTGGCCCGCCGCCAGTTCCGTATCGCAGCGTGCGATGAAGCCCAGCGCCAGGATCGTGATCGCCATGATCATGCCCAACACCAGCAGCAGGGCCACGCCCCGGGGAGAAGACCGCATTGTCTGCGTTCGCTTACACATCATCGTCCTCGCTCACGAGGCCGTCGCCGGCGTCGTTGACCAGGTGCTGGGCCGAGGCCAGCAGCTTCGTGCCGATCTGATAGCGGCTGGTGGCGCCGTTCTCAATCTGTTCGAACGCGATCGCCAGCTGGCGCGTCTTCCAGACGGCATCTGTGGCCGGGTTCAGCGGCAGGCCGTCGCGATCCCAGAGACCGAATTGCACGTTCCGGCACGGCTCGATCAGCGTCGCCTGCGTGTGATTGTGGCTGGACAGAAGGTTCGCTTTGGTCTGGGCCAGGGCCAGGTCGGCCAGCGAGACCTCGGCGTTGCTGCCCTCGGCGGCGTCAAACCAGCACAGGCCGACGACATCCAGATCGTCGCCCCGCTCGATGTACACCAGTTCATTGACGTTGATCCGGTGATCGCCGTTGTCGCGCTCTGTATGCACCCAGAGGACCAGATCGTTCCCGGGCGCCGCGCAGACCATGCGTGCCAGACGGACCGATTCGGTCATGTGCAGCGTCGTCAGGCGGAACTGGGCCTGGGTCACGGCCGCATCGCTGCCGGTCTGCACACCGCTTCTCAACGCGTAGGCCAACGTCGCCACCGCCGACAGAACGATCGCGGTGACGACCAGCGCCACCAGCAACTCGGCCAGTGTGAAGGCCCGCCTTCGATGTCGGATTGCCGTCTCAGGTTTCATGTCATTCAACGCGCCGTTTGCTTTATGTCATCGCCGGATGGTCATTTGCCGATCAAACGTTGGATGGTGGCGACAGGCCGCCCCTGGTACCGGACGGTCACAGTGGCCA